>R14__coassemble_77_pt1 | contig 79190 bp, 76 predicted proteins | sample R14__metabat2_low_PE_009 | metagenome-assembled genome bin R14 | reverse complement strand
AAGATGTGAACATGGCCATTGATTTAAATACTTTAGTAGATGAAATCAATGATTTCTATATTAACAATGCCAGAGTTGCCAATATCTTAAGATGGCACAATGAAAGTAATTATACTTTAAATATTGAAAAGAATGATGATGATTATTATGATTATCAATATGAATTGAATATTGAAGAATGGAAAAGAAAAAATACTAGTAATTCATTTGCGTTAACACAGACAGATATTAAGGAAAAAAATGCTTTCATTATAGATAAAGGTTATACTCTAGAAGATATTAAAAATGAATACGAAAAAGAATTAAGAATAAATAAAAAAATCCAAGATGTAGAGAATATCTATACTGTTGATAAAGATGAACAAATCATTACGAATGCTTATCATAAAGAAGATAACGAATGGACCGAAAATGAAAGTGATAAGTTAATTAAAAGAACAACGAAATGGCTTTTACCTAAAGATAGATATGGTTCATGGTATGAGCCAAGTGATGAATATTTAGATTTAAAAGCTTATGGCACTTTTATTTATACTGGTTGTATAAATATTAGAAATATTAAATTTACAATTCATTGTCCAAAAGATATACAATATCCAGTGGATTATTTTGACATGTGTATCTTAGATGCCATTTATAGCATTCAAAAAAAAGGTAGAAAATATCTTTATTTAAAAACAATATGGGAAGTATTAACAGGGAATCGTAATGCAACTTTTGGAAGAAAAGATTCAACTGTCAAAAATGAATTAGAAAGTAGAATTGATAAATTATCACGATTGAAAATTGAAATAAATGATCGTAAAACGAATAAATATGAGGGGATATTACTTCCTATTAAGTCTCGTAAAGAAAATGAAAAAGGGTATGAATGGCATGATATTTCACCTTTATATGCCTATGCAGAAGAATTAAATGGTGAATTCATTAAGATATCAACCGAATTATTAAATGTTAAAAATATTAGTCCCTTATTAAAAGTAAATAAAGTAAAGCCTTTTAATTTAAACGAGCACAAAGGAACCATTGTATATAATAAAGAAGAATATGATTTAAAACCAAACAAACAAAGTTTAGAGATTGATACTAAATCAATTAAACTATTTGATGGCTATCAAATAAAAATGCCTGAAATGGTTTCAATGCATCCTTCCATTGAAAATGTTGTATTGATGCATTACTTATTACATCGTATTAGAATTGCTCATAAGAAAAATCGTATGAATTATCTTAAATTTGAGACGATAATAGACATTCTAAAACCATATCTATCTGATTATTCTCTTATGAATAAAAGAGATGTAATGCGTAAAATATTACATATATGTCAATATTTCAGCAGTATAAATTTAACGAATTATTATACTTATATGAATGATATGGACTATTTCTACCATTCTAAAAAAGAACATAAACAAATTATGATTAAAGGAAGTGCTATGTTTAAAGAAGAAGATCACGCTTCTATAATATTCTATAAAAAACAAGATAAAGGATATATTCATTTCTTTGATGAAAATAGAATAGTGTATAGAAACGAATACAAATATGTGTATACTGATGATAAAAAAGTAAGGAATGACATAAAGAATAAAATTCAACAGCAAGAATATGAAAATATCGCTTTAAACATTATTCTTAATCAGGAATATGTTTTAGAGGATATCACTCGTCAATATTTAAATTGTGTTGATGTAATGGATTTAGATGGAATTTATATTTCAAAAAAAGGATAAAATGTAAAGTTTATATTTTATCCTTTTTATAAGTTTCTAAATTCACTTATTCTGTTGCATCATATTGTGCGTAGAATGAAACAGGGTTATTACAGATTGTTGTGTATACACTGTTGGTAGAGAATAGCACAAATGTGATATAAATCATCATTTAGTAGAAGCACAAAATCATTCGATATCACTTGAATTTGTCTTTACATAAAAAACTACTATAATCAAAATTTCGCATTTCACACCTCTTCCGTTCAATCTTATTTATATGAGTTCAATTACGCCATATTTTGAACTCATAATCAAGTGATTGAACTCTAGTAAACATTCTCTTTTTTATTAATTTTAAAAAAAATAATAAAAATTAATTGTCCCAACCAATTTAAAACAACCTCATATAGGGGCTGTACATATGTTTATTCTGTTGATTCACTTTTATATCATTATAAAATGTTCCGTTTCGACTGTTTATATCAGTATAGGTCAAAACATCATTTCTTTTTTTTAATACACCATGGACTCTTCCTGATACTCTTGTTTCTAAAGTAATATCTGTATCCCTTCTTCCTATAGTATATTCATCTTTTTCCGATAAAGAATACGATTTAATTCTTCCATTTTCATAAACTATTAAATTCATAACTCAATTCCCATTCTTAAATATTTATAAATAGTATATAACCTGTTATCTTCTCTAATCTTCTAAAAAATTACTGCTCTTTGCAATTTCAATCATAAAGGATGTCAAGAAGTCTGGATCTGCTGAATCGTTTAATGTAATTGTAAACCACTGTTGTTGACAATCTAAGTAATTATCTACATCATTCACAAAATAGGTTCCTGCACTTTCATCCAATTTCAAAGGAAGAGAAGCTGATATAGAAAAAATGGCCGAAGACAATTTAAAACGGTTAGGAGAACTGGGGAAAAAGAAAAATGACAACAAATTATAACAGATTACTAAATAATCTAGACGAGCTCAATCTATATACAATCCGAGACAATCTTTCTTCATATATAGAAATGATAACGAATGAAGAAAAAAATATAACAGATGCATTATATGAACTCACTGAAAAAGAAAAGAATATACGCAAAGAAAGAGCAGTCATATCATGTATTAAAACAGCCGGATTTCCATTTACAAAGACACTGGAAGACTATGATTTTAATTTTCAGCCGAGTGTCAATCGAAAAGAAGTGGAAGATTATGCGACACTTCGATTTGTCGAGAATAATGAAAACATATTATTTATTGGTTCATCAGGAGTAGGAAAGACCCATCTGGCGACAGCAATAGGGATAGAAGCCGCCAGACACCGATACAGTGTATATTTTATAAGCTGCAAGGAATTAATATCACAGCTCAAAAAGGCAGAAAATGAAGGAAGGCTGGACCAAAGATTAAAGGCCTTTGCACGTCATAAACTGCTTATCATTGATGAAATAGGATATATCAATCTTGATACAAGAGCCGCCAATTTATTCTTCCAGCTGGTTTCAATGAGATATGAACATAAATCGACAATAATAACAACAAACAAAAATTTATCAAAGTGGGCTGATATTTTTTGTGACCCGGTTATTGCCAATGCGATACTGGACAGACTATTACATCATTCGCACATTGTGAACATTATTGGACCATCTTACAGGACAAAGGATATCCTTGATTCAATAGAAGATTAGAAATCGGGCGTGAGATAATTCACCAATACTGGTGAATTTATCTCCACCCAAATTGGTGAAATTTTCATTGACTTTATTAATATCTTTTATTTTTCATGATTCTTTATAGTAACTGCTCTTTAGAAATCAAAATCTTTATTCAAAAAAGGGACTTTTAGTGTTAACATGATGAAGGACAGTTTACTAACAAGAAGACGGTTATGAAGGTTTCACGACTCATGCGAGGTGAGGCCAGCCATAATCTTGCGTTGAGTCGTTAATAAAAAACTATTAATGGCTGTGTAACACAAGGAGATGGTACCATGGTAACATATGCTGATTTATTCAACTTTGTGATCATGTTATGTGCAGTTATTGCAATTGTGATCAGTGCATATAAAAAGAAATAGCCGCCCCAACTTCCACATCAGGCGGCTAATCTTTTAAACCGTTTGAAACTGGATTGACCACTTGTTTAGTAATCTGTCCTTTTTCAATTTGATTATAGCATTCTTTTTAGAAACATCAAATAAATTCTAATACGACTTATAAATGCTTTACATTTTATACTGTTGGTAGAGAATAGTACAAACGTGACACAAAAGTAGCTTCATAAAATGATTACTTACCTCTCAAAAAATATCCACCATTTTTATTAGGACCTCTATGTTCCACATAACTATTTAAATTCCTTCTTAACTCATTCTTTACTCTAAATAATGTTATTGATGAATCAACAGATCCTAATTCTTTTGTTAACTGAGGGGCATTTATACCAGGTTTTTCTTTTATTTTTTTCAGTATGCTTAGCCCCAAATCATTTATTGAGTCATTTATTGAGTCATTAGAACTATAGTTCACATTAGGCAACGTAACCACAAAAAAATTTTCTATTGCCTTTGTTTTTTACCAACCTTCTCACCAACTTTTATTACCAACTTTTTTAACAGTATTCCATATGAACATGAAGTTGGTAATAAAAGTTATCAATTGATTATTTTTTAATACTTTTCTCCAATATTTTATATAAAGCAATTTAAAACAGCCCCATAATGAGGCTGTCCATATGTTTATTCTGTTGCACCATATTGTGCGTAGTAAGCAACAATTCTCTCTTTAATATCTGCACTTAAGGCATCTTTTTTCTCTAAGTATTCCACTACTTCTGGCATAGATACAATGGCAGCTGTTGGAAATCCATATAATTCAGCAACTTCTTTTAATGCCGTTTTATTTCCTTTTCCTTTTTCATTACGATTTAAAGAAACCATTAATCCAACAATCGATACATTAGCTGCATTTCTAACCTTTGGTACCGTTTCTTCCATAGATTTACCAGATGTAGTCACATCTTCAATCATGATCACACGATCTCCATCTTGTAGCTTACTTCCTAAAAAACTTCCTTTATCAGCTCCATGATCTTTTTCTTCTTTACGATCCGAACAATAACGTACTTCTTTTCCATATAAATTATGCATCGCAATCGCTGTTACAACAGCTAGGGGAATTCCTTTATAAGCAGGTCCAAATAATACATCAAAATCCATCCCATAAGTATCTACAATGGCTTTGGCATAGTATTCACCTAACTTCATTAATTGTTCACCTGTTACATACCCACCAGCGTTCATAAAGAAAGGTGATTTCCTTCCACTTTTTAAAGTGAAGTCTCCAAATTTTAATACTTTACTATCTAACATAAAGTCAATAAACTCTTTTTTATAAGCTTCCATAATATCCTCCATATTTTTTCTATTATCATACCAATAATTCAAACAAAAAGCACCATTTTAGGTGCTACTTTGCCAAAACGGCGATCACAACAGATAAAATCATTGTGCATCCATACAGTACAAGGCCGTTTTTAATCTTTTTAATATACTTTTTCATAACAGCCTCCAGTTAGTTATAACTAACTTATACCTATATTATACATCTTTTTATTTCCATATCAAGAAAAAATGAAGTAGAGACCTACTTCATCATTTCTTCTATTAAATCATATGTTGCTTTAGGATTTTCTGATTTTGTGATTGAACGACCTACCACAATATAGTCACATCCTTGTTCTTTGGCATAAGCTGGTGTAGCGACACGTTTTTGATCATCTACAGAATCGGTTGCCAAACGAATACCGGGTGTTACTGTTAAGAAATCAGGTCCACAAGCTTCTTTAATAGCCTTAGCTTCATGAACCGAACATACAACACCATCTAATCCTGCCGCTTTGGCATTTAATGCATATTTCACAACACAATCAATGACTTCTCCTGGAATTCCTAATTCCTCATTCATAGCTTCTTTAGAAGTTGATGTTAATTGCGTTACCGCAATACACATTGGTGTTTTTTCTCCATTGGCTCCTAATATTAAGCCTTCTTTAGCGGCTTTCATCATCGCAATACCACCAGAAGCATGAACATTGGTAATATCAACGCCTAATTTTGCCAGGTTTTTCATACCACCTTTAACGGTATTTGGAATATCATGTAATTTTAAATCCAAGAAAATATGATGTCCCATATCTTTTACTGTTTTCACAATATCCAATCCGCAGGCATAGGTTAGTTCCATACCAATTTTCACATAAATTGGTTCATCAAATTGACTTAAGAAATTTACGACTTCTTCCTTACTTGAAAAGTCTAATGCTACAATTGTTCTACTCATTATTTAAACGCCTTTCCAACAGCTTCTTCTATACAGCTGTAACCATATTTTTCTAGAACTTTAGGTAATTCTTCAATAATTTTTGGACAAACAAGAGGGTCCACAAAATTTTGTGCTCCTACTTCCACAGCACTTGCACCAGCATTTAAAAATTCTAATACGTCTTCAGCACAAGTAATTCCACCTACACCAATAATTGGAATATTTACCGCTTGTGCTACTTGATAGACCATTCTTAATGCCACCGGCTTAATAGCTGGCCCAGACAATCCTCCTGTTACATTAGCTAAAAGAGGTTTTCCTGTCTTCAAATCAATACGCATTCCCATTAATGTATTTATCAATACTATACCATCTGCTCCGGCTTGTTCAACCGCTTTTGCGATGGAAACAATATCTGTTACATTGGGTGATAGCTTCACATACACTGGTTTTGTTGCTGCTTCTTTACACATTTTTGTCACATGCGCCGCTAATTCAGGATTGGTACCCAATCCTATTCCTCCATGCTTTACATTTGGACATGAAATATTTAATTCATACGCTTTAACTACGGGTTGATCATTTAGTTTCTTAATGACTTCTACATAATCTTCTTCACTTGCCCCGGCAACATTAGCCATAATTTCAGTATCATATTGTGCCAAGAAAGGTAATTCATTTTCAATAATTGAATCCACCCCTTTATTTTGTAGGCCAATGGCATTCAACATTCCCATTGGAGTTTCTGCAATTCGTGGTGTTGGATTTCCAAATCTTTCTTTAGGGGTTGCACTTTTAATGGCGATTCCACCTAATAGAGATAAATCATAAATCTGGGCAAATTCTTTCCCAAAGCCAAAACATCCACTGGCAGGAATAATTGGATTTTTTAAATTTAATCCAGGTAGTTTAACAGATATATCCATTATAATGCCACCTTTCCAATTTCAAATACAGGCCCATCTTTGCACACTCTTAAAGAATGTCCTTCTACATCTTTCACAACACATCCCATACAAGCACCCATTCCACATGCCATTCTAGCTTCTAGTGAAATATAGCCTTTTGTATAGGTGTTATTTAATGCTCTCAACATTGGAAGTGGTCCACAAGCCAGGATGTAATCGGTGTTGATTTGATTTTGTTGAATCGCATCCAATACCGTACCCTTGCTTCCTATACTTCCATCCATGGTAGCGATTGAAACTTTACATCCTAATTCTTCAAATTCTTTGACATAAAACAAAGAATTTTGATCATTCGCCCCCATTACCACATCAACTTTTGCGCCTAATTTTAAATATTGTTTTGCCGTTTCATATAGAGGCGGAACACCAACTCCTCCTCCAATTAAGAGAACTGCATCTGTTTTATCAATCGGAAAGCCATTTCCTAGAGGTCCAAAAATATTTAAAGTTCCTTCTTTTAAAGAAGTCATTTTTTCTGTTCCCTTTCCCAGCACTTTATAAATAATTGTCAGTTGGTTTTCCTTTATTTCATTAATAGAAATAGGTCGTCTTAAAAAATATCCTGGTATAGTAATTTCAATAAACTGTCCAGGTTTTGAAATCTTGGCCATTTCCGTTTTCAATTCCATTTTCCAGATATCTTTTGCGATTTCCACATTGGATAAAATTTGTGCATCTTCTATCATACTTATTTTCCCATTTCATTCATACTCATCATCGAGAAAGATAATGATTCTAATACCTGTAATAAAGCATTTGCCGTATCAAGAGAAGTCATACAACTGATATTGTTTTCAGCTGCCACTCTTCGAATCATGTATCCATCTTTACTTGTCTTTTGATCGCGGTTCATTGTATTAATCGCAAAGTTAACTTGTCCTCGACGAATAATATCCAGTACCGAATCTTCTCTTCCATCATCAATCTTACTTGCTTCATGAACAAATAAGCCATGATCTCTCAAATATCTTGCCGTTCCTTCGGTGGCATAAATTCCATATCCAATCGCATAGAAACGACGTGCTAATTCATATGCTTCTGGTTTGTTTTCATCCGCAATGGTAAACAGAACATTTCCGTGCATTGGCACATTGACCCCAGAAGCAATCAAAGCCTTATATAGAGCCTTTTCTAAGCTCACATCTCCACCCAGTGCTTCTCCAGTGGACTTCATTTCTGGCCCTAATACTGTATCCACTTTATGAAGTTTGGAGAAAGAGAACACGGGTGCTTTGACAAAGACATGATTTTTATCTTCCGGATGGTATCCAGGAGTTAATCCTTGATCCTTAATGCTTTGTCCCAGTACACACTTAGTGGCAATATAACTCATTGGAACACCGGTAATCTTAGATAAGAAAGGGACCGTACGACTCGAACGAGGATTTACTTCAAGAACATATACTTTATTTTGTTTATCCACAATAAACTGGATATTGTATAAACCAATAAATTTAAATCCTTTTCCAATCCGTGTTCCATAATCAATAATTGTTTGTTTTGTCTTTTCATCGATTCTCTGTGTTGGATAGACACTAATAGAGTCTCCTGAGTGAATTCCTGCTCGTTCAATATGCTCCATAACACCAGGAATATAGACATCTTCTCCATCGGCAATCGCATCAATCTCTAACTCTTTTCCAACAACATATCGGTCCACTAGAATAGGTGCATCGTGGCTGATTTCCTTAACTGCCGTTGCCATATAAACTCTTAATTCATCATCGTTCTGTACGATTTCCATTGCACGCCCACCCAGTACATAACTAGGTCGAACAAGAACAGGATAGCCGATCTTATTAGCGATAACAAGCGCTTCATCAACGGTTACTGCCGTTTCTCCTTCTGGTTGTGGAATATCTAATTTTTTCAACATTTCTTCAAATTCATGTCTGTCTTCTGCCCAGTCAATGGATTTAAGAGAAGTTCCTAAAATCTTCACCCCATGTTTTTCTAGAGAATCCGCTAAGTTGATTGCTGTTTGTCCTCCAAACTGCACAATAACTCCAATTGGTTGTTCCAATTCAATAATGTGCATGACATCTTCTGTTGTCAATGGTTCAAAGTATAATTTATCACTAATTGAAAAATCTGTTGATACTGTTTCTGGGTTGTTGTTGATCACAATTGCTTCATATCCTTCAGATCGTAATGTTTCTACACAGTGTACGGTAGCGTAATCAAACTCAACACCCTGACCAATTCGAATAGGACCCGATCCCAATACCACAATCTTTTTATTCTCACTACGAATGGATTCGTTTTCTTGTTCATAAGTAGAATAGAAATAAGGAGTTGCTGAACTAAATTCTCCCGCACAAGTATCAACCATTTTAAAGACAGGCATAATTCCATTGTCTTTACGAAGATCGTATAAATCCATTTCTTTCATGTTCCAGTTGCGGGCAATGTAGCTGTCCGAAAAACCATTTTTCTTTAATACTTTTAACGTATTAATATCTTGAACATGATCCATCATTTCTTTTTCTAATTCCACTATTTTGGCGATATGATATAAGAAGAAATAATCAATCTTCGTTAATTTTTGGATTTCTTTTATATCCCATCCATAGCGCAACCATTGAGCAATCGCAAAGATTCTCTCATCGTCATTCTTACGAATCTTTTCAAATAATTCATTCTTATTTAAATCTTCTAATTCTTTTTTATAGACATGGTCTACCTTCATTTCCAAAGAACGAACAGCTTTTAAGAAAGATTCTTCAAATGTACGGCCAATGGACATAACTTCACCCGTCGCCTTCATTTGCGTTCCTAAGTGGCGATCTGCATTTGGGAATTTATCAAATGGGAATCGTGCAAATTTAGTCACAATGTAGTCTAATGCCGGCTCAAAACAAGCATAGCTGGTTTTCGTAATTGGGTTAATAATTTCATCCAAGCCTAAACCAACAGCAAGTTTTGCACTAATCTTGGCAATTGGATATCCTGTTGCCTTACTTGCCAAAGCAGATGAACGAGATACACGAGGATTTACTTCAATGACATAATATTTAAAGCTTTTAGGATTTAATGCCAACTGGACATTACATCCACCACATATCTTTAAAGCACGAATAATCTTTAAAGAAGCATTTCGAAGCATTTGGTTTTCCTGGTCCGTTAATGTTTGAACCGGAGCAACAACAATGCTGTCACCTGTATGAATACCAACTGGATCGATATTTTCCATGTTACAAACAACAATCGCATTGTTGTTGGCATCACGCATAACTTCATATTCAATTTCTTTATATCCAGCAATGCTTTGCTCGATTAAACATTGATGAACAGGAGATATTTTTAAACCTGATTCACAAATTTCACGAAGCTCTTCTTCATTATCCGCAAAACCACCACCGGTTCCTCCTAAAGTATAAGCTGGTCGAACAACTAGTGGATATCCTTCCATGTCCGCAAACTTAACAGCTTCTTCGACTGTATGGACAATCATACTTTCTGGAACTGGTTCTTCTATTTCCTGCATTAGAGAGCGGAATAATTCTCTATCTTCAGCTCGATTAATTGCCTCTAAATCTGTTCCTAGAATTTCTACACCAAATTCATCAAGAATTCCGTCTTTATGTAAATCAACAACCAGGTTTAATCCTGTTTGTCCTCCTAATGAACCCAATATCGCATCAGGTCTTTCTTTATAAATCACTCGTTTTGCGAAATCCACGGTCAAAGGTTCAATATAAACGCGGTCAGCAATGCTCGAATCCGTCATGATGGTTGCTGGATTGGAGTTAATTAAAATAACCTCATATCCTTCTTCGCGTAAAGATTGACAAGCTTGTGATCCTGCATAGTCAAACTCAGCAGCTTGTCCAATAATAATTGGTCCAGATCCAATTACTAATATTTTATGTATATCTTGTCTTTTAGGCATTTTTCATCGACTCCTTTTCCATTAAACTCATGAATTCATCAAATAAATAGCGACTATCTTCTGGACCTGAACTTGCTTCAGGGTGATATTGCACCGCAAAACAAGGATAGTCTTTATGACGAACTCCTTCGCAACTCTTATCGTTTAATGCTTGGTGAGTCATTTCCAAACGTGTATTCTTTAAACTATCGATATCCACCGCAAATCCGTGATTCTGTGATGTGATTTCAACTGCTCCAGTGGCAAGATTCACAACTGGATGATTGGCCCCACGATGCCCAAATTTTAATTTATACGTTTTGGCTCCACACGCCAATGAAATTAACTGATGTCCTAAACAAATCCCAAAGACAACGGTCTGAGGAATTAATTCACGAATAGTGTCAATGGCAACCTGCACATCTTCAGGATCTCCAGGCCCATTGGACAACATAATTCCATCTGGTTGATAATTCATAATGGTCTTAGCTGGTGTGTTATAAGGAACAATGATCAAATCACACCCTCTTTTGGATAATTCACGCACAATACCAAGTTTCGCTCCAAAATCCATTAAGACCACTTTCTTTCCACGGTTAGGAATTGGATATACACGATTGGTTGAAACCCGAACAACTTGATCATGCAGATAATCCGTTTGTTTCAATAAAGCTACAATCGAATCAATGTCATCTCCAGGATTGGCCATAGTCGCTTTCATTGTCCCAGCCATACGAATTTTTTTGGTGATAGCTCGCGTATCCACGCCATAGATTCCAGGAATATCATTTTCTTTTAAGTATTCATCTAAAGTAGATTTACTACGCCAATTGCTGGGCATTTGACAATAATCACGAATCACAAAGCCAAATACAAATGGTGTCATACTTTCATTGTCATCTCGATTGATTCCATAATTTCCAATAAGAGGATATGTCATCATTACGATTTGCCCACAGTAGGAATTGTCAGTTAATATTTCCTGATAACCTGTCATGGATGTATTGAATACTAACTCCCCAATTTGAAAACGATCACTGCCAAAAGCGTATCCTGTGTACACACTTCCGTCTTCTAATACTAATAATCTTTCCATTTTCTAAATCCTTTCCATACCGTTGCGCCTAATTATGATGTTCCCTTCCAAAAAACAATCATAAACGGTTATTTTTTATAGAGTTATTTCTTGCCTAAAATAAATCTATATTTTTAATCTTTAAATGGTTCTAAGCCAAACGCTCTTTTCATAACAGCTTTACGAACCAATACTCCATTGGACATTTGTTTAAAGATTCGTGATTTTTCACATTCCACTAAATCTCCATCAATTTCAATTCCACGATTGAAAGGGGCGGGATGCATAATGATCGCATGTTCTTTCATCCGTGCATATCTTTCTTTATTCAGTCCATATCGTGTTAAATAATCCACACCTAAATCCAAAGTAGCTCCTCTTTCTTTTTGAATACGCAGCATCATCACAACATCTGCCCATTCAACAGCTTTATCTAAATCCATAGTAGGATAGCCTTCTCTTTCCCACTCTTTTGGACCCGAAAAGAAAACATTAGCGCCTAATCTTTCTAAAGCATCTTTATTTGAAGCTGCCACACGAGAGTGAAGAATATCGCCCACAATCACAACATTAATATCTTTGAAGGTTCCAAACTCATCATAAATCGTCAATAAATCCAATAAGCACTGGGTTGGATGATTTCCTGCTCCATCTCCCGCATTAATAATTGGAATATTAACTCCTTCTAGATATTTAAAATAAGCATCCTTAGGATGACGAATCACAACTGCATCATAACCAATTGCTTCAAAAGTTTTCACTGTGTCGTATAACGTTTCTCCTTTTTGAACACTGCTTGTTTCGGCATTGAAATCTTCTACTTGACATCCTAATTGGTGTTGGGCAGAAGCAAACGAGAAGTGTGTTCTTGTGCTTGGCTCAAAAAAAAGATTAGCAACTAAAGCCTTTTGGAAAGGAAATTGCCAATCTCTATAAGAATTATTAAAAAGTCTAGCATCATGAAGAATACTAAAAATATCGTCAACAGATAGGTCTTGCATCGATAACAATGAATGTTTATTCATCTAAACCCCTCCTAACATTTCAAAAAAAATGGATAACGGCAAAATCCCCTATCCAATTTCTTTGATTATTTTATCATAAGATGTATATTTTTCAATCCTTTTTATCGATGTAAATGGTTACATTCATTTTCCCATATTTCCCATTTTCTTATGACGTTGTTAACACATTCATGTATTAATATGATACAGGGTGATATTGAATGAATGAAAATGTATTTTTCTTTTTAAAGAACAAATCGGAAGTAAAGTATTTATATGGAAACATGACAATCCAGCAAGGATTAGCTGAAATGGATACACATAGCTATACTTCAACACCAGTTATTGATGAGAATGGATATTATATTGGAAGCATAACAGAAGGGGATTTTCTCTGGTATATATATCATAATGGAAAAGAAAGCATTGAAAAAGACACAGTAAAAAGTATCGTACGCAAGGATTATCTTTCTGCTTCTAACATAGAAACTTCCATCCCCGATTTACTACAAAAATCATTAAATCAAAATTATGTTCCGATTGTCGATGATCGAAATATTTTTATTGGAATCGTAACTCGTAAAAGCATTATTGAATACTTTTTGTATAAGCTCTAATAATTGAAAGATGATTAAATATTGTGTATTATTTAATCAATGTTTGTAAGGAGTTAAAGATGACAGAAGAGTCGATACCTATATATATATTACTTATTGTATTCTTTTTTATTGGATGTTACCTGTCTTTGATGCAGGCAGTTGTTGAACAATTTTATGATGATGAAGAATGTTGGGAAATGCTGACAACGCTGGATTTGGTCCAATTATTCATTGCGATTGTCTTCACTGGCTGTCTATCCTTATTAGGAATCGTTGTATTGAAATTGCATCCTATTTTAAATCTATTATTAACCACAATTATTGTTGTATATCTATGGTTTATTTTAGTTGATAAGCTTCCTAAGAAGTGGATATTAAAGAAAAGTAAAACTTCACAACATCGCTATTTAAACACTTTCTTAAAAATATATCCATTGTTTCACTTTTTATCAAAACCCGTCCAAATCAAAACAACAGCCGATAAGGATGTATCCGAAGAAGATATTCGAGAACTGATAGAGGCAAGCAGTGAAAGCGGAAATATGGAAGAAAGCCAGCAAGAATACATCGAAAATATTTTTGAATTTGATGATCGTGATGTGGAAGAAATCTGTACACATCGTTCAGAAGTCATCAATTTGGATATGAATGATTCTTTAGAAGAGTGGCATGACATCATTATGGAAAACCGTCATACTTTCTATCCAGTATATGATGAAGATGAGGATGATGTCGTTGGCGTTTTAGATACAAGAGATTACTTCCGTTTAAAAGAACTCACCAAAGACAACATCATAAAACACGCCATTGATAAACCATTTTATGTTCCAGAAAATATGAAAACAGACGATTTATTTCATCAAATGCAACAGGAAAAGAAGTACTTTGCAGTTGTACTAGATGAATATGGTGGAATGACTGGAATTGTAACTCTTCATGATATTGTCGAAACCATTTTAGGAGAAATGAATGAAGAAGACGATGAAGACCAGCCAGAAGATATTATCAAAGTAAGTGATGAAAAATATATTATTAGCGGAATGGCAGATATTGATAAAGTCGCAGAAGAATTGCATTTAGAATTGCCTGTTGATGAATATGAAACATTCGGCGGATATATTATCGGATGTTATGGAAAGTTGCCTGATGATGGAACTAAATTTGATATTGATATCGATGTCATGCATATCCATGTTACCAATATGAAAAATCATCGAATTGAACAAATGATTGTATATTTAAAGGATAGAGAAGTACAATAATCTGTATCCTTTTATTTATGGAGGATTCTATGAAAAAATTTTTTTATAATTTACTATGTTTAACCCTTGTTTTTTCCCTATGTGCTTGTTCCACTAGTGAGACTGCCACAAACGTATCACAAAGTAAAGAGACTACACAAACCCAGACAAAAGATTTTGAAGCATTCTTAGATGATTTGCTTGTTGAACTACAAACAGATTACTCAAATGTTCACCAATTATTTGAGCATCCAGAAAACTATGGCATCAATATGGATGATATCGAGGTAAGTTTAGGCCATGTTGAAGTGCAAGAGGAAGATGTTGAACGATATAAAGAACTATTATCCCAATTGCACGAATTTGATTACGATTCTTTAACCGATGTACAACAAGCCGTTTATGATGAAATGGAATATGAATTAAATTTATCTATTGATGGATCAAATTCTGATTATGATTTAACCGGAAATATTTGGTCTAGTTATTCTGGCTTACAAGAAAACTTAGCATCCTTATTTTCTGATTATATTTTAAGAGATGAACAAGATGTAAAAGACTTAATCACTTTAATTAATGATGTGCCTCGCTATGTAGAAGAAGCAATCGACTATACAAAACGACAGGCCGAAGCGGGTATGTTGTATTTCCAATACGATACGGTTTTAGAATCCATTCAGGAAACTTTGGATTCCAAAGAGGATTATGCCATCGAAAATCAATTATTTGAATTAGTAGATAAACTTGATTTAAGCGATGATAAAAAAGAAGACTACAAGCAACAAATTAAAGATGCGATGAACAATAGCTTCTTCTCTTCTTATCAAACCATGAAAGATGAGCTAACTGCTTTAAAAGACCAGGTAAAAGAGCCAACGGGACTGGTTAATATTGAAAATGGATCCGGATACTATAAATTACTTGTTCAAAACAAAACAGGAAGCAGTGAAAGTATTGAAACCATTCGTTCGAATTTAGAGAGTGCAGTTCAATCTGCCAAAGAGGCTTTCAATAGTGCTTATCAAGAAAATCCATATGCGTATTATGAAATGTATTCTATCACTACACAATGTGATGACGTCAACGATATATTAGGTGAAATCCAAACTCATATCGATACAAATTATCCAACCGTAAGTGATTTAGAATACGATTTAAGTCCTTTAAGTGATGAATTATGCACGGAAGGAATTGTTGCTTATTGTCTTGTTCCAGCAATTGATAGTGATGAAGCAATTGTCATTCGTTACAACAAACGCGATTATGGTTCTGAAGCAAATAGCGTTGATTTGTATACAACGCTTGCCCATGAAGGAATTCCAGGACATGCTTATATGTTCACATATTTAAAAGAAAACATGGAGTACAACATTCAATATTTCTTAGAATCTTTAGGCTTTACAGAAGGATTTGCGACCTATGCTGAATTCAATGCATACAGTTATATAGACTATGACAGCGATGCCCTTGCTTTAAGTAAGTACAATACCATTCTTTCAGATATGTATATTGCTCTTATGGATATAGATATAAATTATGAAGGATTAAGTGAGCAAGAATTTTTGAATGAATACTCTAGTATGTTTAATGAGGATGGATTAAAAGAAATCTATTATACTCTAGCTGATAATCCTGCTACTTACTTAGCTTATTATTATGGATATCTTCAAATCATGAATTTAAGAGCCAAAGCAAAGGAAGAATTAGGAAGTGACTTCGATACAAAAGAATTTAATGCAGCTCTATTAAAATATGGAAGTGTAAACTTTGACATCGTTGCAAGAGCGATTGATGAATATATTGAAGAAAACAAACAAACCGAAGAATAAATCATTCTTCGGTTTTCTTCATATATACATATCCAATACAGATTCCTACACAATACAGAGTAAGATCCCCCAAATCAAAGATTCCTTTATGCGTGATAACCTGTAAAATTTCAATCAATAAGCCAAATAGAAAGGCAAGTACGACACTGCTTTTAATATTTCGTGTAAACACTTCAATAAAGATTGGGATTGGAATAAACGAAACAATGTTGAAAGCAAATATCATTCTTTCGTAATAAGTACCATAATAGAATTCTCTTAAACAAGCCAGCGGATTTAATTGAATCCAGGAATCTTGGTATCCATACCGTCCCATCAACATAGCTAGAATGAAACAAAAATAAAGAATGGACACCGCATATTTATCCATCTTATTCCAATTGTTTATCATTCTTTTTGTGACTTGATAAACAATTAAGCTTTCTAATCCAACAGTAATTATAAACATATAAAACGGCATCAATTGACTATAATCAAAAACCATACAGATGAATTGATTCAAAAGAATAGTCAATAATAGAGAAAATATATACTGAAGCAATTTACCTTTACTCATTATTCGATTCATGCCTACTAGTTTAACACTTTAAACTTAAATGTAAATAAAAAGAATGCACTAGGCATTCTCACTATAAGCATATTCACTACTTGTACTCAGTTTCTTAATTGTGATCAATAAGATACTATTCACAATCAATAAACAAGCGATAAAAATCGACCATTCATCAAAAAGAATATAATCCAGACTCATGTTTTCGTTTAAAGCAAATAGAATGGCTGCTATGACAAAAGTAACTAATCCACCTATTTTTATCACCAGATTTCGTTTATATATTCTTTCTGGATCCTCTCCACTTACCAACATTTTTCCATATACATCATCATCTTCCTGGAAAACATCTTTGTGAAACAGGATTAAAATCTCTAACATACCAATCACAATGACTCCAATTAAATTTCCAATTGCCCAATATTCATTTGAAAGATTCGCTAAAGGTTGCTCATCCTCTTCTACAGTAACAATTTCATTGTTGTCATCATCTTGTGTCTCTATGACTACATCCGTTGTTTCAAAGGATACCCCTGAATCATAGGCTTTTACGATGGAGACACTGCAAAAACATACAACACATAAGGCAAATACCATGATTAATGATTTTTGAATAAACTTTTTGTTTACCATAACGCCAGTCTCCTCTCTTTAACTTTATTATAAATCAAAACTAGATTTTTAACTAACTTTAGCATACCTTTTTTACGGTTATATTTCGGTTATATTTTACCTATAACACATTTTTTTTACTTTGCACGTAAAAATACAGTATCCAAAATTAGGTGTTATCAGATTTGATTGTGCTATAATCTTTCTATGAAACATTATGAACTAGAACAACAAGAAGCTCATGCACTGCTAGAAGAAATTTTGGATCGATGTGAGCTTCATCGAAATACGATTTCTCTTGAAACCTTTATTTCATATAGCTACTATCGTAAAGAAAAATATGCCGTTCAAAAAAGAATCATAATTGGATTTATCATTCTTTTCTTACTTGTGCCTTTACTATTTGTTAGGATGGATGCCAGCTTAGACAAAAAAGAAAGCAAGTACCTCTCTCTTTTTGTTTTAAAAGTCGATACCTGGTTTCCTATTCATACAATAACAGCGACTATCGATGGAGAAGATATGCCTGTTTTTGAAAATAGCGATGGTGATTACGTTATAAAAGCCAAGAAAAACGGCGTTATGGAAGTAACCGTTACCCTTTGGAACAATCAATTTGATAAACAAACGGTCACAGTTAGTGATTGCGATGAAATGTATCCTATATTAGAATATACAGAATTAAACGAGAATAATATCACAATCTATCTTCGTGATGAACAATCAGGCATTAATTATAAAAGTGCCTATGCCATAGATTATGATGGAAATAAAATTTATCCTACTTCTTATGATGAAGCATCAAATTCGATTACTTTCCCCTATGATCAAATTGATACCTACATTTATGTTTCGGATAATGCCGGAAACAAAACAAAAATAAAAATCAAATAGTTCGTATGAACTATTTTTTACTTCATTGCGGAGAATTTCATCAAAAAGATGAAAAATAAAAATAAATTGGTATAATGGATACTATGAAACGCAATTATAGAAATGGACTATTGGCTATGTCAATGATGATGACACTACCTGTCACATGTATATATGCCAATTCCTCAGAAGAATATTTATATGCAATCACCCAAAACGGAAATGTTGTGAGTGGCAATGTCACATTCAATTCAACTGATTCCTTTACACTAACAATTTCAAATGTGGGACTAACACAAGAAGCTACAAGTATTTCTGTACCTGTCTCATTTTCTGAGTATTCAATATACGATGCAAATAATCAGTTGGCAGGTGACTTAACAGTTTCTCGCTCTGACAATAGTCTCATTTTATTTAGAAATACGGAAGGGGAAGCTTTCTATTCGATTGTGATTCCATTTACTTTAAGTAACAGTACCACTCTATATGGAACAACCCTCACATTAAACGAAAGCCAAACAACACAAAGCAGTGGAAATGAAAGTAGTACGTCTTCAAACGAAAGTACAACTACGCCTGCAACGACCGAAAACGTTGACAAAGCCACTTCTAAAAAGAAACTACAAGGTGGAATACTAAGTACAGTCCCTAGTGTTTTATCTTATCCCAACTTTAATACAACAGCAGGATGGACTTCCTTAAATCCTTATTATTCAGCTAATATGGGGCAATGCACCTGGTTTGCATGGGGTCGATTCTATGAAATTTATGGATATAGTCCTGGCTTTACCGGAAATGGATATCAATGTGTAAGTCAATTACTCAGCAAGCATTCCGATAAATTTACACTATCATCCACGCCTAAAATCGGAGCTATTTTCTCTTCTGATGCAGAAAACAATCACGTTGGAATTGTCACAAACATTCAAGGAAATGCCATCACCATTCAAGAAGGAAATCTAGATGGCGAAAGCAATGATTGGGCAACGGCCATCAAGGACTGGAGAGAAGTTACCGTCACCTTATCCACACTGCAAAACTGGTACGGTGCCATTACTTTTGCCAATCCAATCGAAGATGTTGATAAAACAAAAGTTGAAGTCTCTGTTCTATGGAATGATGAACACAATGCTGAGAAAGTACGACCTTCTTCTTGTAAGGTACAATTATATGCAGATGGAAAAGCAACAGAAACCGCTATTAGTATAGATACAAGTGATGATAAATGGTCATATACTTTCAACAGTTTATCTAAATATTCTTCAAATGGGCTTATCAATTATACTTTAAAAGAAGTAGGAGTTGATGAATCTGACTACAAACAAACCTTTGATTCCAAAAACAATACCTTCACCAACTTACGCTTATACGACAACACAGATAGTCGAAAAGCTGTATTCTCAGTTGAATGGAGTGATGGTTGTGAATTATACGACAACGCCATCATTCTTCGTGTTTTAAAGAATGGCATTGATACGGGACAAACAGTTACACTTGATAAAGAGAATGATTGGTTTACTTCATTAGACTTAACAGATATAGTTGATGAAAATGGCGAAAGAATTGAATATGATTTTATTAATGAAAGTGTTCCTTTTGGATATGAATTGACAATCAATAAAAAATCATATAATGATGTAAATATTGATTCTATAACGATTTCCGTTCATAAGACATTTGAGAATCGAATTGATGCCAACTGTACACCGAATGGACAAATGAATACTTTAGATAATTCTGTAAATGTAACAAGCTCACTAAAACAAAACAATGGACTAGGATAAACCTAGTCCATTATTTTGTTTTAAACAAGTCTTTTAATTCTTCCTTTGACAATGTTGAAATACCACCACTTGAATTTTCAACAAACAAATCATTTAACTCTTTTTTACTTCTTTGAAGTTCAAATATCTTTTCTTCAATTGAATTTTTCATTAATAATTGGTAAACCAAGACATTTTCTGTCTGCCCAATACGATAGGCTCTATCAGTTGCCTGATTTTGTGCAGAAATATTCCACCATGGGTCAAAGTGAATAACAGCTTGCGCACTGGTTAAGTTTAATCCAGTACCTCCAGCCTTTAAAGAAATCAAGAAAACATCACTATCATCACTTTGAAAGTCATTTACTTCTTCTCTTCTCTTTTCTTTATTGGTTTGTCCTGTCAAAATATGGTATGTAATTCCATTTTTGTTGAATTCTTCAATCAACATATCAAAGATTGTTGTGAAACTAGAAAACAACAATACTTTCTTATTATTTTCTTTTAGTGTCTGAATTAAATCCACACACATCATCAGTTTCGTACTCGGCTCCGTTATGGTATCATACAACATTCTTGGTTCACAACAAATCTGACGAAGTCGAGTCATCATAGAAAGAACCAAAATAGAATCCATATGTTCTAATTCTAATTGTTTCCGTAGTTCTTCATTGATTTTGGCAAGATTGGCAAGATACAGATTCTTTTCACTTTCATTAAACTCAAGCCACATTTCTTTTTCTACTTTATCTGGCAGATCAGTTAAAACAGTCGCCTTTGTCCGTCTTAAAATAAATGGTTCTACTAATTTTTTTAGCTGATTTTGTTTCTTTTCATTATGATCTTGCCGAATTGGTTTTTCATATGTTTTCACAAAATAAGATAAGCCATATAAGTATCCCGGTAATAAAAAGTCAAAAATTGACCATAATTCTGTCAAGCTATTTTCAATTGGTGTTCCTGTTAAAGCTAAGCGATGATTTGATTTTAATGTTTTTACACTCGTCGCATTCTGTGTTTTTGGATTTTTAATATATTGTGCCTCATCAAGAATAAGATATTCAAAAGTCGTCTTTTGATAATACTCTAAATCTCGTTTGATATAATCGTATGTAGTAATATATACATCGTGTTTTTCCGCAATTCTTCTTTTTCTTTCTTCTTGTGAACCGGATACACAAATATAATCTAGATTTAAATCAAATTTCTTTATTTCGCTTTCCCAGTTGTACATTAAAGAGCTTGGACAGACAATTAAAATAGGATTTGTTTTATCAACAAAATTCTCTAAATAAATAAGAACCTGCAGTGTTTTTCCAAGTCCCATATCATCAGCTAATATACCATTTAATTCCATAGTATGTAGGTGGTTAAGCCATTCAATTCCCTCCACTTGGTAAGGACGTAAAATTTCTTTATATTTTTCAGGTAATTCCAATGTCTCTTCTTTTACTTTTTCAAGCTTTTCAGAATAGGAATTAATACTTTCATCATTGCGAATTTTCATATCCACATCATCCAAATGAAGAGCTTGATAAGCTGGTTTTTGAATGGTATCCTTTTTCAAATCTTTAGAAGTTAAGTTTAATTGATTACTTAAATCATCTAATTTCGCAACAGATTCTTGTTCTAAGTCGACAGTCTGTCCGTTTTGTAAACGATAAAACTTTCTCTTTCTTCGATAAGCATTCAAGATGTGAATCAATTCATCTTTTGATATATCATTGGTATCAATCGTCATCTCCAATAAATTGTTTTTCATTTGAACACCAACATTTAAATTGACAGCTTTGCGATTCTTTAACTGCATCAACTCCTCTGATACATAAACCTTTGCCTGTTCCATCAATAGAGGAAGGCCTTTATCTAAAAAGCCGTTTAATTTAGATCCTCTGGTTTTAAACAATGCTGTATTGTCTTTTATAGAATTCGCATAGTTTTTCACGATTGCTTCAATATTTAAAATTACTGGTGATTTTGCCGGATCAAACAATTGTTTTTCCTGTCCATCCTGATAGTATTTACCCCATACTTTTAGTTGTGTGTCTTCTAAATCAGAATAAATTCGGATATCAGAAATACTTGTTTCAAAAATAGATAAGTCAAAATCAGAGTTAATCTTTAAGTAATTTAAATTAGGTTGAATCACACGAAGATAAAAGTCCTTCATATTTTCATTTTTAATAAAAATACGATCTTTCTCATTCACAAAATTAACTAAATTACCAACTTGTCCATCATCATCCAACTTATATCGATGCAGATCTCTATTTTCTATTGTATATAAATGTTTTTTGCCCAATATATATTTTTTATTTTCCAAACGGTCTTCATCAATTTCAAACAAATAGGATTCATCCCTTTTTTCAATTTTAAAAGGAAATTGAAAAGTATGATCAAAAACATAAAAATCATAATAATCTGCAGGAAGCTTGTTGACCATTTCAAAGGCATCGTCAATCACTTCTTCTGTAACATAGGCCGTTCTTTTCCATTCATGTGCTTGTGCATAGCTGGATATAAAATCCAGAATAGGAACAGAATATTCATCTAATAGCTCTCTTTTTAATTGAATGGAATTGCTTTTGCCTAAAGCATATACATCTTGTTTTGAAAATCCTTTCGCTAAAGAAGCTAAATCTTTTACTCGATACATTTTATCTGTACCGATAGAAAATCCTAGATTAAAAATTCCTTCATACCCATTTGAACCTTCTAAATCTATATGAATATGAATTTGTTCCTGGCTGGATGAAATTAATTTCGCAATCTTTTCGCTTTGCATTTTATCAAGTAAGCCAAATAATTCATTATTGGTTTGAGCCATTTGCATTCTAGCCCATTCTAATTCCTTCTGCCTTTGTTTTTCTTTTAAGAAATCCTGATAATTTATTTGAAACGGAAAGGAAGTAGGTTCTAATTCATTAATTGCTTCTACTACAGCAATTAAATGAATACATCCCACATCTTTTCGTTTGTTCTTACATGAACAACAAGTATGTCGCACATTCCCAAAAGAATCCACAGTAAAAGAGACCTGAATTGTTCTTCGCCTATCTTGAAAAGTAGCGAAAACGCTATACTCCTCTTTTCCGCTCACTTCTGTTTTATTTATATTAATTGTTTCCAGTTTACCTGTATAGTATTCATCTCTTGCTTGATAGTAAATCCATGTTTGACGAATAAATGAATATAAAGAAGTGACTTCAATATGCATAAATGGCCTCCTATCTATTCATATCATTATATCATGTATATCTTATAGCTTTCATGGTATATTTTTAGAAAAATAAAAAAGCTCTATTTTAAAGAGCTTCCTAGTTTTCCATCTCCTCTTAGAGATTCCATTTTCTTTAAATCATCATAAGAGATTTCTTCATTTTCCAATTGTGGCATAACCAATAGCACACCTTGACAAATGGCTTTTTCATAAGGATAAATAATATAGTTTTCTTTATCTTGCCATGTATCCACAATTTCTTTTTTCGCAATTCGCACTGTTTTGTCATTTAAGTTTGTTACAGGTGCCATATACTCACCTCTATAACCAGAATCGATGACCCCTGAGCGTTGTCCAATTCCTTTGGTTCCAGTTGATCCTCTTTCTTTTAAAATCATAACATAATTCGAATCAAAAGCACTTGCGACACCTAATGGTATTAATTTTGTTTGATGTGGAAGAATTTCCATGTAATCTTGTTCAAAACATGGATATAAATCATAGCCAGCATCTTCATCTCTTTTACTTGGAATCTTGGCTTCTTTTTTTACTTTTGCCCAATATAACTTTGTCATAAACCTGCTCCTTTATATTCTTTTATCAAATCCGCTAATCGAAACCTTGCATTCGCACTTGATGTCGATGGACAACAGATGGCCTCTAGTTGGGGATAATATTTTTTAAATGTCAAATAACTTGTTTTTCCATTACATAGCACAATTTGTATTGTCGGATTTTTTTCTAATAATAAATCAATATCATTCACAACAATATCCTGAATGGATGCATCTGAACTTTTGTGACGAATGCATGAATGACAAATATCCCATAAAGCGATTTTATTAACGTCAAGTATTTTTAACTTTTCTTCTCGAGTTTGATAAGGCATGGAATACATGTATCCAAGCATCGGCCAAAAACGATTAGAAGGATTGGCATAATACATATTCTTCTCAATGCTTTGGATTGATGGCATAGAGCCAAGTATCAAAACACGATCATCACCATGAACAATGGGATTAAATCCGGTATATCTTTCCATACAAATCAAATTGTGAAGCATCCGTAACTTCCACTTGGACAAATGACCCTAACTCTATGTAGTCATCACAAGTAAAAATCACTTGACCATCCACTTCATCCGGTGCATCAGCAGCACTTCTTCCTCTATATCTATTGTTCAAGCCTTCTTTTTCTTCTACCAAAACTTCAATAATAGAACCGATTTTTTCCTGATTCTTTTCTTCAGAAATCTGTGCTTGTAGACTCATTAAACGCTCTAACCTTTTTTGAGCAACGTCCTGATCTACTTCCGGTTTTAAATCATAAGCTTTTGTATCCTCTTCCTTTGAATACGTAAAAGCTCCCATACGGTCCCATCGTACATTTGAAACAAATTCCATTAACTCTTCAAAGTCTTCATCTGTTTCACCTGGAAAGCCAACAATCAATGTTGTACGTAAGGTTGGATTTTCAAATGTATTACGTATCTTTTCGATAATTTCATAAGCGTGCTCCTTAGTTCCTCTTCGATTCATGGCCTTTAATAAGCGATTATTGGCATGTTGCATAGGAATATCAAAATAAGGAACAACTTTCTTAGATTCTTTCATTGCCACTAATACATCATCTTCAATCTCATCCGGATATAAGTATAGAATACGAATCCAATGTAAACCTTCAATTTTATCCACTTCACGTATTAAATCGGCTAACGCTAGATAATGATAGTTATCCAATCCATATTTAGAAGTATCCTGAGCGATTAAAGTCAATTCCTTTACACCTAGGCTTGCCAGTGTTGTAGCTTCTTCTACAATCTCTTCAATAGAACGACTCACCTGATCGCCACGAATTAAAGGAATGGCACAATATGTGCAGTGATTAGAGCAACCATCACTGATTTTTGTATAAGCACGCCAAGGCTGGGTAGATAAAACTCGATCCTTGCCATATGTAGTAATCGGTTTATCTCCTAAAATCTGTTCTAACCTTTGTGCTAAGTTTTCATAATCCGATACTGGAATAATCGCATCAATCTCAGGGATTTCTTCTTCTAAAGCTTTTTGATAACGCTGGGCTAAACATCCACAGACAATTAATTTTTCTAGATTTTTTTCTTTATAAGAAGCCATTTCAAAAATAGTATTAATCGACTCTTCTTTTGCTGAAGTAATGAAACCACACGTATTAATGATAATTACCTGGGCGTGAGCTGGATTAGAAACAATTTCATGTCCATTTTTTTTCAACATTCCCATAATGTTTTCAGAATCAACTAAATTCTTACAACACCCAAGAGATACAAATCCTATTTTCATTTCTTTCCCTTCCTACGATAAATCATACGATTTTCCAAAGCAAACACCCTAGGGCCGAATTCCCCAGGTTGTGTGGCATCAATACTTTGTTTCATCATATATAAACGAGCATCTAAGTTATCAATTGTTGATAAAACTTCAGCTTCTGGAATCATAGGAACAACAGGAGATCCGAAATCTGTTTTCCCATGATGACTTAGAATCATATGCTTCAACAATAAAATAGATTCTTCATTTTCAATCTTTAATTGATGAGATATGCGATCTATATAATTTCCCATTAAGCTAATATGCCCAATTAAATTGCCTTCTACTGTATATTCTGGTAATACAGGAGAAGATAATTCTTCAATCTTTCCTACATCATGAAGTAAAGTTCCACAAATAATTAAATCTTTATCCAGCCATGGATATAATTCACAGACTTTCATAGCCATCTTCAACATAGAAAGAGAATGATAAGCCAACCCACCAACAAAATTATGATGATTCTTTGTAGCCGCAGAATACGAATAGTATTCTTTCTCTTTTTCCTCTAGAATTGTTTGTGTAATCAAAAACAAACTAGAATCCTCTACTTGAACCAAGTATTTTTCAACTTCATCTTTCATTTCTTTTTTGCTCATAGGAGCTTGTCGAACAAACTGCGTAAGATCTCCATCCGCGATTTCTTTTAATGTACGAACACGAAGCTGTAAAGCATTTTTGTGAATAATAATATCTCCCGTTGCCTCAACAACCATTCCAACATGATAGGCATCAACCTGCTCGTCCGTTAAGTTCCAAAACTTCGCATCCAATATCCCACTGCTGTCTTCTAAAGTCAGTGCTAAATAGGGTGTCCCTTTTGTCGTTTTACCTTTATCACAACGTGTAATTAAACAAGGAAGTTCGATTTTTCCTTCTTCTTTAATATCAATAATCATTTACTCGCCTCCTTCTAAACCCTCATTAATCTGGGTTAGTGAGAATCCCTTACGTAAACAATACATACGGATTTTATTTATTTTTTTATCTTCACTCTCTTTTGCGTATAAGCGCTTAGCCTTATTCAATGTCTGCATAAAAGCATAGCTGTCATCCTGATCAAAGGTTAATGTCTCAATAGCTGAGTTTGCACAATCATAGCTAAATCCTTTTTGGACAAGCTTTTGTATCAATGTCATTTTTTGTTGGGCTAAAGATTTTCCTTTTATAGTGAGTTGCAGCTTTTTGGCCATCCCACATGCATTTTCATACTCTTTTTCCTCAGATAATAAAGATAGGGCTTCTTCTATATAATTAGAAGAAATTCCCACTTTTTTTAATTTATTTCGAATTTCATTGATACTCATTCCACTATCTTGATAGTAAATAGACTTATCTAGAGCATACTTACGATCATCAACTAAACCTGATTTTTCTACTAAATCTAATACTATATAGACTTCTTCTTCACTGCATTTTAATGTTTTAAAACAATACATTTTAATTTCATACATAGTATAATCTTTATTCGAAAGTCGGCTCTTAACACGAATATATGCTTGATAAGCATTCTGTTTGCGCGTATATTCATACACAACTTCTTCCGATATAGCTGAATTTATTTTTATAGCCATCATGAAATAATCTTCTAAAGGAATTAATATCGATTTTTCATTCTTTAGTTTTACCTGGACAAAATCCCCTTTGTCTTTTGCGCTTTGTACAATGTATTTTTTTTCACTTTTAATAATTGGCATTTACTCTCCTGTATTTTGGGATAAAACTTCTTTATAAACCTCTAATACCTTTCGCCCAAAAACTTCAGTATCATATTGTTTTGTCTTTTCCACACATAATTTCCGATTGGCTTTTCTTACTTCTTTATCCAAAGAAAAAAACAGATCTAATTTTTCAGCCAATTCTTTTTCATCATCAAAATAATAACCTGTGACGCCTTCTTCCACCAGGTCTTCTAACACTTCATCTCTTCTTCCAAAAACAGGAACACCACAAGCCAAAGCTTCGATATATGTCATTCCTTGCGTTTCTGAAACAGAAGCTGAAGCAAAACATTCAGAAGCATTATAGTAATATTTCACATCACACCGCTCTACCATTCCTGTGAAATGTACTCTTTCGCTAATCTCCTCCTCTTTGGCAACTGCCTTTAAATCAGAAAGAATCGAACCATCTCCTACAATCATTAAATGAATATTTTTATTTCTACATAAAGATATTGCTTTAATGACCATATCAATTTGTTTCTCTTTTCCTATACGTCCTACATAAGATACAAGATGAGCTCCTTGAGGTAAAGAAAGTTTTTCTTGTATCAAACGCTTCTTATCCTCTTCGAAAGATTCGATATTGAATTCAGACAAATCCAATCCCGTAGGAATAATATGAATAGGAACCGTTGCCCCATACTCTCTTAATTTTTTCAATGTTTTATCACTTGGCGCAATAACGGCATCTGAATGATTCACAAGATTACGAGAAATATCTTTAAATAACTCTTTTTCAGCACTGGATATAATATTAATATCAAAAGGATTTAAATAATGAGTATAGTCTTCGTATAAAGTATGATATGTATAAACAATTGGGATATTTAATTTTTCAGCCATTCTTCTTCCAAACAAACCAACACCAAATTCTGTATGTACATGAATGATATCCAGATTCATTTCAACAATATAATTCATTGCTGTTGTATTTTGAAAAGGAATAGATAAATTGTAACCATACAAAAATTTCAATTCCATTCCAGGCAGCCTTAAAATATCATTTTTATAAATGACACTTGAACCGCTATGATTTGTGATAATAAATACTGAATGCCCTAGTTTCTCTAAGGAATGTTTAAGTGTAATGACGCTTGAAACAACACCATTTATATTAGGATAGTAGGCATCCGTAAACAAACCAATATTCATAAACAAGAACTCCTCTACTATTTTTTACTTTCATATTTTCTTTTTGCGTATAAAAACAATATTCCTCCAAAAAACAATACCAAATGATACGATGAGAATCGCCACAATACAAGTACTGCTCCTGTTAAGTCAGCAAATAAATAATTAAACAACAACGAGAATACCAACTCTGTTCCACCACTTGCTCCCGGAATTGGAATAAAACTATTTGCGGTAGTGACAAAACTAGATAAAGCAATCACATCTAATAACTGTGAATAATCAATTGGTATGGCCAACCCTTTGGCAATCACAAATGGTAGCGAAAACAAAAGAGTCAAACGGACAAAATTAATAATAACACATTTAAAAATAGATGCCTTATCTTTTGATAATATTTTTATTTGAACTGTAAAATTATGAATTTGTTCATTCCAGGCAATCAGTTGATGTTCAGGATCTTTTAGAATATGTATTTTACCTAAGAAAACAACTAACTTTTGTGATAGCTTAATATAGAAATTAGGGAATATCGCAATTGTATATAACGCAATCACAACGATTAAATTAATTAAATAACCAACTAATAATATATATAACCATTTTGATTGGGTTAAATAATAATTAAATTTCAACGCAAACAAAATCGTTACATAGATCATCATTGTTGTTTGATAAATGATAAAGTCAGCCCATAAAATACTAGCACTATCCGAATACTTTATCCCTTGTTTATCCATGATATACACCTGGAAAAATTGTCCACCTGTACTAGATGGTGTAATTCCCGCAAAAAAAGCACCAACAAAAGATACCGCCATGCCATTACGTATTGAGTATCCTTGTTTATACTTTTTACCATATACATAATAAACAAGACCCCAAACCGCAGTAAAAAGAGCACCCCAGAATAGTATCAAAATCAAATAAAGAAAATTCATTTTTGAAAATTGTTCTATAATCAATTGATAATTATCCTTTAGTGCCAACCATAAAGATCCAAGTGTCAACATCAAAATGATTAACACGTTGATAAAGTAACTCTTTTTTTTACTTTTCATACTTATCGATTCTTTTCATTATAGGCATCTACATAGAATTGTTTCCACAAGGATAAAACATGTTCCTTCGAATAATATTTAGAAATAGAAATACTATAATCTACTCCTAATTGATAAAAAGTGGAATCTTCTTTAAATTTTTGAATGAAAGAAGCAAACTCTTCGTTATTGTTTGCCTTAATATAATTTTTAAACAAGATGTCTTTATATAAGTCCAAATCCCTTAACAGAATTGGTTTTTGTACATTCACCGCTTCTAATATCGTCATCGGGAATAATTCATTATAGCTAGGCATAAATAATAAATCAGACATATTATAAATGTCATTCATTTCTTCTCTTTCCACTATGCCTAAAAAATGCACGTTTTCAGGGGGATTTTCTACCAATTTACTCAACTGGTCATATCCATCGGTAATCTTTCCAAACGAAAAACCACCAGCCCATATAAATTGAATATTGGGACATTTTTTGGCGACTTTCGCAAAATCTAATACGCCTTTTCTTGTCTGTACCTGACCACATCCCATAACCACAAAATCATCTGGCTTTAGACCATACTTTTCGCGAATCAAATTAATTTCTTCTTTTTGTTTTGGATAAAAAGTATCTTTTGATACATAGTTAGGAATATAATATATCTTCTCCATGCGAATGCCATATTTCACAAGTTCCTTTTTAAAACATGGATTGACAACCACTAAACGATCAGCTGATTTATAAATTTCTACAATATAACGAGAAAAAGCCTTCATCACAATCGAAGGTAATTTTATGCTGCCCTCTAATGTATCTGGCAAAAAATGACAGTAAATAACTGTCACTGTTTTCTTATTAAGTTTACGAAAGAAAACATCTGGAGTTGTATTATGAAAATGATTGATATCATGATGACCTACCAAATCATTGACAGATACATCAAATAAATCCGATGCATAATCTTTTATTAAAGCGACTTGTTCTATATAAGCAGATCCCACACCTTGTCCTTTTACAGAATCCGCAATCGAAATCATATTTATCGAAATTTTTTTGTTCATAGTCATTACCAAAACAATTATATCAAAATCCTTTCTATTTGCCTATAAAATAGAATAGAGCCAATAAGGCTCTATTCTAAGTTTAAGAAAGGGAATTTGATTATGAAGTGAGCTCTTTATTTAGCTCATGAATATGATACAAAATAATATTTGTATAGAAGTCTTTAAAACATGTGAAAGAATGTGAAAGTTACCTTAACTAACTTCTCAAGCCAAAAAGAAAAGATGCTTATGCAGCATCTTTTTTGTATTTACTTGTTTTTGTAGTAGAAGTGGTTTTAGAAGCTTTTGATTCTTCAAACATATCAATTTTTCGCATAACACTCTTCTTCCCATTACGATGAGACAAGAACGCAAGAATAGCGAATAAACCGAATACAACAGCACCAATCGTTCCACCCCACTTGGCAATTGTACGCCAGGTATCAGAAGCATTTGGCACTAATGGGTCAATCATACCAGACCATCCCCAATAAGCAAAACCTGCACAAACAAGTGCAAAGATAGCACTATTACGAATCCATCCTCCGATTTTCTTTAAAATTTCATTTTCCTGTTGAATATCAGAAGCCAGCATTTCTCTTTCTTTTCTCGAAAGTTGCATATTTTTCACCTCTCTAACTTAGTAAAAGAAAGCGAAGGGGTGAGCCTCCGCCTTTAAATTTTGTTTTGTATAAGCAATTATTATCCTAATAATCCTACACAAGATCCAACGAAACCAATTACAACCATGATTAATAAGGCTTTAACTGGAGTAACGTTCTTCTTAGCTAATAACCACCAGCAGAATAATACTGTAACCAAAGTTAATAATTTTGGATAAGCACCATCTAATTTAGATCCTAATGTAATATCAGCACCTGTTGAGTCTTGAGCGATTACGATGTTTGTAGAAACTGAACACCAAGAAGCAGCCATGGCACCAACGATTACTTGACCCATTGTGATTACAGAGTTACGGAATGCAGTAGCACGGTCTCCAACTAATAATTCAACAGCACTTCCTCCTAAGCTATATCCTAAGAAGTAAATGTAGTGTTGGAACCAAATTGAAGTAGCGTTCCATACGATGATGTAGAATAAAGGACCGATTGCAGATCCACCTTCAGCGAATCCTAATGCGATACCTAATAAGATTGGAATGTAAGTACCAACGATTAATGAGTCACCGATACCAGCTAAAGGACCCATAAGTCCAGCACGGATACCATTGATCATTTCATCATCGATTCCTTCAGCACCGTTTGCACGAGCTTCTTCCAAACCAGCAGTGATTCCAACTACGATTGAACCAATTTGTGGTTCAGTGTTGAAGAATGGATAGTAAGCTTCCATAGCTTTACATTGTTCTTCATGTGATGGATATAATTCTTTGATGATTGGTAACATTGCCCACATGTAACCAAATGTTTGCATGTGTTCGTGTGAGAAACATGTTAAGTTTCCATACCACCAACGCCAGAATGATGTATTAAGAGTCTTCTTATTTACTTTTTTCATAATTAGATATCCTCCTCATCATCAACAGCAGCAGCTCCAGCACCAGCTCCTGAAATCTTCATCATAGCCATGTTGTAGCTGATTAAAGCGAATACAGCACCAACGCATGTAGCACCGATTAATGTTAATCCCATAGATCCAGCTAGTGTGAATCCGAATAAGAAATATAATAAGTCAGTTAACTTGTCAACAACTGATTTTAATAAGATTGCGATACCAACTGGTGATAATACAGATCCTACTGTGATGATAGCTTTTACATACCAGATGTCAGTTGTTAAGTTAGCGAATAATGATTCAACCATTGAAGAACCATAGTAGCATAATAATGTTACAGGGATAAATGATAATACAAAGTGTGAAATCAAAGGTAAAATTGTATCAACTAAACCTAAGCAGTCTAAGTTTCCTTTATCCAATTGTGCCCAACCATAATGTTGCCATACTAAGTTGAACATTGCTGTACCATAGAACATTGTGATACCGATAACACCAGTCATGGCTGAAATAGAAGTAGCCAAACCTTGTGCTTGTTCACCAGAGAAATCCATACCAGCAGCTTTTGCACCAACATAAGCTAGAGGAATTCCGATGTAAGAAACTGCACGTAAGTCAGATGCAACAGTTCCACCAGGTGTAACTAATGCGATCCACATAACCTGCATAGGCATACCAACTTGGATAACACCACTAACGTCACCTAAAATTAATCCTACGAATAATGAAGCGACAAGTGGACGGTTTAATGTATAGTTACCAACAGTAGTACCTAAAGCAGCAATTGTAGAAGCGGCAGTTACAGACATAATACCGATTAAAATTGCTTGAATTAAACTCATAAATCTTCTCTCCTTTTTCTATAAGTTTTAATTAAATATATCTTCAATTGAACAACTTTATCTCACCCTTAATTGTTCAATTTTAGACCAAAATTATAAAAGATCAATCTGTGCCAAACGACACGTTTTTAATAAATTCTAGTAACCAAATTGTCCTTTGAATTTATCCCAAGTACCAATAGAAGTTTCTCTTACTAATGCAAATTCAATTGTATAACCAGCTTTTGAAATAGCTTCTAATGCATCAGCTTCTTCTTGAGTGATACTTTGGTTTTGTCCTAATTTAGTAGCACCTGGACGGTCATTACATGGTCCGATGATTAATGTCTTAACATTATTAGGAACGAAACCGAAATCAACTAATAACTCTTTCATATCAACAGGGTTTTTAGTGATTAAGAAATAATTCTTTGCAGAATCTTTTACTGTTTGAGCTTTTTCTTTGAAGTGTTCTTTAGTCCAAACAAATACTTTTCTATCTGTACTAGCTTTAAAAGATTGAGTAAGTACAGGTGTTGTAGCAGCTTTGTCATTAACAGCTACGATTCCGTCACAAGGGAATTCTTTTGACCATCTTGTAACGATTTGTCCGTGGATAATACGGTCATCCACACGCATGAAACTAATCATTATTTTGTCCTCCTAGATTATTTATGCTAACGCGTTATGCGTTGTAGCCAAATTTTATAGATCGTCATCTTCGTCATCGTTAGAAGCAACAACGAATTGAGTTAATCCAGCTTTACCTTCACTTAATAATGTATCAGCTAAATCTTTTACATCATCAAAATTGTCTTTCATTAATACAGCTGTAATCGCAAGTGGCATGTTCATACCAGCAATAATCAAAGTGTTTTGTAAGATACCTTTTTCACTTAATACATTTAATGCATTTGTGAAAGGTGATCCACTTAAAATATCAGCTAATAAAATAACTTGGTCTTCTGCTGTGAAATCTTTTACCAATTCAGCAAAGTTTTCTGCGAATTGATCAGCGCTCATTCCATCTTTTAAACTAGTTGATAAAACGTCAGAACGATCTCCAGTCATCATTTTAACTGCAGTGTGTAATCCTGGTGCAAATTCACCATGGCTAACCATAACTACATATTTCATAATTTGTCCTCCATAAATTTTCAGTTAACTAAATCATAGTCAATGCGCCTAAAAAATGCAAGGGTTTTCTAACACATTTTCACATATTTTATACTATGTTCGCTTTCGAATAAAAATATTTATACACTTTATACAATTATGTCTAAATGTTTTTCTCATTATTCTAAACACTTTTATAAACTTTTTTTACAACCGTTTTCAGTTTATACACTTATTTTAGAAAAAATATTTCAGCAACAATACAATCACAACCGCAACTACCGGTATCACAATAAACATCGAATATCCTCTAAATAGCTTTTTCTCCAATGCCTTGTACCCTTCATCACTATAGTAATACTTATCCTCATCCGTTTGAATGATAATGCCCTGTTCAATTAAGTTAGCAATAGTATAACTCAATGTTGTCGTTGTTAAATTCAAATCCTTAAATGCACTGACAGGAAGAGCATTTTGTTCTACTGTTGCATCGTTTTTCTTTAATACTTCCAACACCATAGATGCCGCTGTTGCTTTGGCTCCTGTTTTTCTTTTTCTAGACATATCTACTTCATCCTCTCCATCTCTAATGCCTGTGCTGCTCCCTTTACAACAACTTTGGCATTTTTCTTTACTTCTATATCCGCTTGTTCCATAACATATGTGTTTTCTAACATACAAAACAAAGGGACATCATTAAACCCGTCACCAATAAAAGCAATCTCTTCATTGGATAATTTGGCGTAGTTCATTAATTGCTGCATAGCTCGTGCCTTATCACAGCCTTTTTGCGTAAATTCTATATAATTATAGGAAGTCTGCATGACTTCTAAATCATTAAACTCTCTTTGAAAGATTGGTAAATAAAAATCACATACTTCTTTTGTTCGACAATAAACAGATATCTTTGCACAATCTTCTTTGAATTCGTTCAAAAAATCCATTACATCTAAATCATTAAGACGACCTAAAGATGCCAATTCCTCTTTTACAGCTTCAAAATCTTCTAAAACACTGTTTAAAAAGTAATTATCCCCACTTTTCGATGAATAAAAGGCAACAATTTGGGAATAACCCTTTAATTTTTCAAATATTTCATACGATCTTTGATTCGAAATTGTAACTGAATCAAACTCTTTATCTTTCCAATAAGAAATGGCTCCATTACACGTGATTAAGCAATCTGCTTTTATTTTATATAAATTTAATAAATTCTCGCAAAAAGCGGCATCTCTTCCCGTTACTAATCCAAATAAATTTCCACCGTTTTGATAAGCTTTAATCGCTTGCACATCTTCTTCTTGAATTGAAGGAATATCATCAAATATTAAAGTGCCATCAACATCAGATAAAAACAACTTCATTATTTCTTTCTATCCTTTTTATATTTTTTATGCTCATGTGTTTTTTCTTCCAAAAACAAGCCAAATTTACGAGATACTTCTATTTTATCTCCATTCCCCATAGTGATTCGAACCTTCTTGATTACCGTCCCTTTTTGTTCAAACTTCAACATTATGCGATAACGATAAATCTGATCCACATAGAACATACCTTCTTCGATTAAATAAGCTCTTTTACGAACATACGTTTCAAAAGCCAACCCCGCAAAAATAATCGCAATACATACATACGCCATCACAACATAGAATGTTTGATCCGTTGTATTATAACGATAACTAAAAAATGCCATCGCAAGTGAAAAAACAGATAAAATACCTGTCACAATTGGCATCCATCTTCCATCATAATATAATTCAGCATTTTTATGAGCGATTTGAAATTCACCTAACTTCTTTTTAAATGTGATAAACAGTTTTACACTGTTGTATGTTGTATAGGATGTATATCCAATAAAGATAGTCCCAACTATCATCATTACCCATAAATTTTCCATAACACTCTCCATCTTCCTTCTTCATAGAAAAAATTCTTTTTTATATAAACACACGAAAATAGGTTTGTCAAACCACAAATTTGAAAGCCTTTTTCTGTAAATTTTGTGTATAATTTTCAATCTCATACACAAAATAAAAAAAGAGAGAAGTTCTCTCTTTTAGAGTATGAATTACAGAATGCCAACACAATGTAATAACACGCAGATTACAAATATTCCTATAATTAAAAGAATAGGAGACACTTTCTTTTTTAACAGCCTACAACACAATAAAGTTAATAATACGCTTACCATACCAGGAAGCAAGGTATCCAATACACTTTGACCCATTATGAATTCAACATTTACACAGCGAATAACCAGCGCACCAAGTATAAACATCCCTGCAACAGAAGCACCTTGTGTAATCTTTTGTAGAAAGTCATCAGAGAATACATTTAAAATATTCGTTCCTTCTTTATACCCCAGTTCCTGTGTATACCACATAAACGATAAACGAATCGCACTCCATAAAACAAAGAATAAAATAGGTCCAATTGTTTTACCAGTTATCGCAAGAGTCGCACAAATAGCGCCAATAATTGGACGCAAAGTAAACCAGAACACAGGATCTCCAATTCCTGCCAGTGGTCCCATCATTCCCACCTTAATGCCATCGATTTGTTCATCACTGACAGCCAATCCATTCGCTCTGTCTTCTTCTAATTTTAAAGTCACTCCAATAATAGGAGAAGCAACATAAGGATGCGTATTAAAGAAAGCCATATGTCTTTGAAGTGCCGCTTTTTGTTGTTCTTTATCTGGATATAACTCCTTAATGGCAGGAACCATTAAATAGGCCCATCCACCATTCTGTAGCTTTTCATAATTCCAAGAACCCTGTAGGAAAGTTGATTCCCAACATACTTTCATTCGTGTTAATTTTGATAATTTCTTTGCCATGATCTCACCTCTAGTAATCGTTTAAGATATCCCCTAAAGGATCCTCATCATCGTTGCCATTTGATTTATTATTTTTTAATTGTAGATAGATTAAGGCCAATCCCAAGCCAATTAAACCCAGACCAATTAAAGTCAATTCTGTTTGCGCCAAGACAAATCCTATAATAAAGAAAGGCCATAGTTCAATACTTGACATAGAGTTAATCACCATTGCCAAACCAACAGCAGCAATCATACCTCCACCAATAACCATACCTTCCTGTATCACAACCGGAATTTGATTCAATAAATCACATATCACACTCGAAGGAAGTAATAATAGTAAAGCTGTCGGTAGTGCGATACGTAACCCTTGTAAAGCCGTACCAATCAAATGCCACCTCTTTAACATACCAATGTTTCCCTGGTCTGCTCCTTGTTGCATATGATGCATAACATGAACAGCCATCTTCCTAACAACGGTGGTTAATGTTGTTCCCAATGCAGAAACAGGTACCGCAATCGCAATGGAGATAATAATTAATGTCTTGATATCTAAAGCGCTATTTAAACCCAGAATCATACATACCGAAGCCACGGCGGCTGCCAGAGCAGCATCTGGTGATAAAACAGCTCCCATATTCACCCAGCCCAAAGCAATCATTTGTAAGTATCCACCCAACAAAACACCTTCATATAAATGTCCTGAAGCCAGACCCATTAAAGAACAAGTCAAAATAGGTTGATGAAACTCAAATTCATCCAGAATACTTTCTACACCGGCTAAAAAACCAACCAGTACCACTAATATATAATTAACTATACTCATACTACATTCCTTTCTCTTTTGCTTTCTTTAATAAATCTTCTATTTGTTCAGGATTATCATTTGGCACCTTTCGTATGTCAAATTCAACCCCTTTATCCATTAAAGCTTCAATGCTTTCAACATCTTTTGGGCCGAAAGATAAAACGCCATTCACCGCTATTTTTCCATCTTGATGGGCCATCGTCCCTAGATTCACGCTCTCAATACGGACACCGCCTTCTACGGCTTTTAGAACATCTTCTGGATTTTCAAATAATAATAAAGCTTTCGTCTTTCCAAAACGAGGATCGCTATCGACTTCAATCAACTTTCGAATCGGAACTACATGCGCCTTACTTCCTGATGGACAAGCTTGAATAATTAAATTCTTTCTCAGTTCATCCTGACAAACACTGTCTGATACAACAATGATGCGATCAGGCTTTAGTATTTTGACCCACGTTGTTGCCACTTGCCCATGTAAAAGTCTAGAATCAATTCGGCATAGCACATATTCCATTTGTCCACTATCTGCTACTTCTTTCTTCTCTTCTTTTAATTCTTCATGTTTTACTTTTAATTTCGGCTTCGACTGAATACCATGATTTTCATAGATTTGTAAAGCAACTTCTTTAGCCGTTTCCACATTCATGCGGGCACTGTATGCCTCTAACAACATTGGCAAGTTCATACCTGTAATCATTTGCCAGTTTGGATGTTGTTCTAATAATAAAGATGCTTGATTAAAGGGTGTGCCTCCCCAAATATCCACTAAAATTAAAACTTCTTGGCAATCCAGCTTATCAATAGCTTTCTTCATTTTTTCACGAATATCTTCTGGACCTTCCTCAGGAAGCATATAGACATAACGTACTTTATCCTGTTGACCAAAAATCATATTGCCGGATTCATAAATTCCTCGTGCAAAGGTTCCGTGACTTGCGATTAATATTCCTACCATATATAAACCTCTTTTTATGTATTTATGATAATATTTGACATTCATTTTGTCACTTTAAAAAGTTATAATAATGACGGTGATAAAAATGAACATTCCAGACAACTCTATTATTTTAGCGCCTGCATCTTATCATTTGGCGCTTTATCAACAAATTTTAAAAGAAAAAAACAATTGCATGAACATTGAAGTCATTACTTTATCTTCTTTTGTTCAACGTTATTTATACACTCCAACAAGTGAAACATTAACCTATCTTTATATGTATAGAGAAAGAATCAGTAAACTCTCAAAAGAAAATGCCTTCTATACCAGTAAAGACGATTCTATGTTTTTAACAGCTTGTTTCAACTTTATTCGTTGGATGAAGCTTTATCACGTTTTAGTTAGCGATTTACCACAATCCACTACAAAGGAAAACGATTTAAAAGAAGTTATATCAACTTGTATTGACATTCAAACATTAGAAGATGAAAAAGAAAATATTCTAAAAAGAATGCCTGATTTAGACTCTGTCTATATTCTAAATAAACAATTTGATTTTTTAGAAAACGATTGGGTTGCTTCTCTTCTTCAAAAAGGAGCTCACATTCTTCAATCTTGCCAACAAACAAAAGTACAATACTGGTCTTGTGCTAACACAAAAAAAGAAGCACAATGCATTGCTCAAACCATCCTTGACAAAAACTACAATGCCAACGATGTATTTGTAGCCACAAACAACGAAAGCGAAAAACAAGTATTAGCTCAATTTTTTGATTATCATCAAATCCCTTATACTTTTATACGTGAGATTTCCCAGTCTACTATCGCAATTGAGTGGGATGCTTGTTTAAATTGGATTCAAAAGAAAGATTTAGACTCCTATTTAAATTTAATTGAGATTTTATATCCTAAAGATTTTGAAGATATCTATCTCTATCTTCAAACATTCCCTGATCAATTTAATGTATGGGAAAAACGCTTAGAATCCATTCCTTTTGAAAAAAATAATCTAATGAAAGAAGAAGACTATCAAGCTCTTCAAAATTTAGAAAAGACAGTATTGAATTGGAATAAAGAACATCATTTTATCTATGACTGGTCAATTCACTCTTTTGAAAGCATTGCCAAAGCCATTCAAGAAAAACACGAAATAATTGAAAAAGAGGATTTAAACATTTTCCATATGGTGAATGATTATTATTTAAGTTGTAAAGATTTTATACAGACCAGTGATGATCTTACCATATTAATAGATCGCATCAGCAACATCTCTGGTTCTTCTTTAACTGAAATCAAAGGTGTTCTTATTGGAAATCGAAAAGAAATTTCTGGAATTCGTCCCATTACTTTCTTAATGGGAGCCAATGCCCAGAATTATCCTTCCCTGGTTTGTCAAGATGGGATTTTTAATGAAGAATATATTTCAAAAATCAATAAATTACCATCTCTTCAAGAAAGATTAAACCTTCAACGCAAACAGATGAAAGATAGTATTTTCTACAATCAAGAATTCTATGCCCTTTTTGCACAAGCCGATTATGAAGGAAAAGGATATGAACCTTCTAATGAATTAAAAGAATGGTTAGAAATAAAAGAACCTTCTTTTCAATCGTTGAAAGAAAATAATATCTATGAAAAAACGGAATTTCAACTTAATCCAAACGATATTCAAAAAACTTTCTTTCAAAAAAGCTCTTTAAGCGTATCCCGATTAGAAACGTTTGCGAAATGTCCATTACAACACTATTTAAAATATGGATTATGCCTAAAAGATAAACAAGAATGGGATGACATTCGTACCAAAGGAACCATCCTTCACTCTATTTTAGAAAAAACCGTTTCTAAATACGGCAAAGACTATGTCAAATTAAGTAAAGCTGAATTAAAAAATTATGTAAGGAATGAGTTTGAATTTATCAAAAAAGTCTACCCTAATAAAACAAGATGGATCAACCAGCAAATAGAAGATTTCACCAATCAGACTACGCTTGTCTTTAAACAATTAGAATTCTTTGAACAAAATTGGAGAATGCATACTTTTGAACAAGAGAAAAAGTTTGAAAAAATCTTTAAATGGAATGATATGGAACTTGTTTTTACCGGATATGTCGATCGTATTGATGCCTCCGATTCCTCTTTCTGTATTTTTGATTATAAATCAGGAAATCGACAATTGGATTTAGAACATTATCAAACAGGTCTATCTCTTCAATTGCTGACTTATACCATCTGTTATCAAGAACAAACAAAAAAACACCCAGTTGGTGCTTTCTATATTAAATTAAGAGCCCCTTTCACATCATCTACAGCCTATAAATTATCATATCCTTCACGCAAAGAAGGATGGGCACAAGAAAATGATAAAGAGGATATTCAAGAATTTATTGAACAAAAGTTTATCAATGGCTGGGACTTTAATGGTTTTGACAATTATTTAGACAACAACAGTCAAGTTAGTTTCACAAAAAAGAAAGAATCATTTGAAGAATGTAAAGAACAATGGCCGATTATCATCAACGGATTACTAGATGACATGAATAAAGGAAACATTGCGCCAAATCATACAAGTGATGCCTGCACTTATTGTTCCTTTAGTCGTATCTGTCGAAATGCGCGTGAAGAAATCAAAAGAGAAAGTTATATAGAAAAGGAGCAGTAATATGGATTTTTCATATAATCAACAAAAAGCAATTGATGCTCGTAATACCAACGTTATTGTTTCTGCCAGCGCTGGAAGTGGTAAAACCCGTGTTTTAGTGGAAAGACTGTGTCAATTGGTTATCAAAAAAGAAGCTTCAATTGATCACATCCTTGCCATGACATTCACCAATGATGCAGCTTGTGAAATGAAAGACCGTCTTAAACAAGAACTTGAAAAAATGCCAATGAACGAATACGTTCAAAACCAACTAACTTTACTGGAAACGGCATCCATTTGCACCATAGACAGTTTTTGTCAAAGCTTATTAAAAACTTATTACTATAAAGTACCTATTTCATATACTATGGCACAGACGGTAGCCAACGAAGCGCAAAGTAATGTTGCTTTTCAAAACGCTTATACAAAAGCTTTAAACAACCTAGACTTTAATCAGTCCGCAAAATTCAACGCTTTTTTTCAAGCCTTCAACAAGCAAGAAAAAGACATTCAAACCTATATTCAAAGATGCATCGATTTAGTTAATACCAAGCCAGATGGAAATGCATGGTACAAGCAGGTTTTAGAAAACTATGATCATTTTAACGAACAAAGCCTTGACTGGTTCTATCAATTCTTTATTGAAAAAGTTGAAGCAATGATGGATATATTGAATTCTGCTATAGATACTTTAGATGAATACGGATGTTCTCAAAAGGCATATAACACGAGCATGGATTTATATCGAGCTAAACAAAAATCTTTAGAGCCTTGTATAGAATATTTAGAAAAAAAGGATTATGCATCCTTTAAACTAGCTTTTATCACCCACGTGCAAGCTACTAAAAACATGCCCGGAAAAATCAATAAAATAGATGTTTTAGAAAAAAAAGAATACAACAATCATCAACAAGAAATACTGGATGTATTGTTTGATATGGATACATATCAACAAGATCTGCAAAATAACTCACAAATCATTTCCATCTTTATCCAGTTATGTAAAGATACACAAACATATTTTTCTTTAGAGAAAGAAAAAATGAACGTCATTGATTTTACAGATATGGAACACTTTGCCTTAAAACTATTAGATGAAAAAATGATTGCAGAAGAATTAAAAGAAAAGTATGACTATATTTTAGTTGATGAATTTCAAGATACCAATGAACTACAAGAAGCAATTATTTCTAAATTTTCTCGTATCAACAATGTTTTTAGAGTGGGGGATATCAAACAATCTATATATGGATTTAGACAAGCCAATCCTAACATCATGAAAGGACACATGGCAAAAGAGGATGAAAATAACACAACGATTGTCTTAGAAGAAAACTATCGTTCAAATGCAAGCATTATTGAATTCAATAATGACTTTTATCAAAAAATAATGAATACAAAATTATTAGGAAAACAATTCGAAGACATTGATATTGCCAAAGTAGGAAAAGATCAAAAAGATGTCAGTCAGTATCCAATTCGTTTCTTATATACAGAAATTGATCCATGGAGAAAAGAAAACAATGATATCAACTTTATGATTGCTCGCTCTTTACACGAACAGAATCGATATGACATTATTGCCAAAGATATTTTAAAACAAATACAAGAAGGGAAAAAATACAAGGACATTTGTATTCTTCTTAGAAGTCGCAATAAACAAGAAGTTTTAAAGGACTGCTTAGAAAGTTATGGCATCCCTGTATTTGGACAAGTCAGTCACGGTTTCTTTCAAAATAGCGCTGTGCAAATAGTTCTTTCTTGTTTATGGGCTATGCTTCAACCACATGATGACATTCACTTGCTGGCTTCTTTAAATTCACCATTATTCAATGTATCAACAAAACTAATTTCAAGTAGTATAGAATCAGAATATGCTTATTCATTGTACTCAAAAATCAAAGATAAAGAATATATGAACGAATTTAATACATTCCGTTCTCATCGCTTTGATCGTGTTGTCGAATGCATAAAACAAATTTATAGCCAGAATGATTTCTATTCTTTACATACCTCTAGCCAAGATAAAACAAATTTGGACTATTTATTAGAAAAAGCTGTTAATTATCCATATCCAAACGATTTACCTGGCTTTGTGGAAGAATTAGAAAGTGAATCAAAATTAGATAAAACAGGTGAAGCGGCTGCAGTAGGAAAAGAAGAAAATGTAGTTCGTATTATGACTATGCACGCCTCCAAAGGATTACAGTTTCCGATTGTATACATTCTATCCCAAAATAGTACGAATACTCGTTTTGAAAATGAACCAATCTTATTCGACAGTGATTTAGGAATTGCTCTGGCAAGTGTTGACCACAAACACATGAAAACACGCAACTCTCTTTATCAAATTGCCTATAAGACAAAGAAAATGCATGAAGATTTAATGGAAGAAATGCGCATTTTATATGTCGCAACCACACGTCCAGTCGAACAATTAATTTTTGTGGATACCATTAAAGATAAAAAAGAATTTAATTATCCATTAAACACACGTGCTTTACTAAATCGCAGATCCTACACAAGCTGGATGTTCCACACATATTTAAATGAAGGAAGTGTGGTATTTAAATCCTTTCACGATTTAGAGCAAAGAGGTGAAAAACCACAACCGATAAATTATCAACAAGAAAAGAAAGTATACACAAATGAAGTGATTCCTTTCGTTTCCCAAACCGCTTCTGCTTCGAAAGTTAAACAAGAATGGAAGCCATTTGTGATCGCAAACGAAGATGGAACCATTCGTGGTACATTATTTCATGAAATGGCTCAATTACCTTATCCCTATAAAAAAGAAGATGTTGAAGAATTTGCCTATCATCATGGATATAAAATGAGGCCAATTGATTTAGAACAATTTTTATCTTTAAATGAGAATGAATCTTATAAAGATTGTATGGCTCATTCACATCAATTTGAATTAAGTTACATTGTCCAAAAAAACAATACTGTTACTCATGGATTTATGGATCTTGTTGTATGGAAAAAAGATAAAGTCATTATTCTAGACTTTAAAACAGATACCGTTGCGACATCTAAAGAATTAATTGATCGTTATCATAAACAACTTCAAACTTATAAAGAATCTTATCTTGAGATAGATTCTTCAAAGCCAATAGAATGTGTATTGTATTCCTTTCATTTAAAGAAATACATAAAATTATGAGGTAATTATGAAAAAGATATTTTTTATTGATTTAGATCATACTTTTTGGGATCGAGAAATCATTCCTGATTCCGCTTTAAAAGGATTAAAAATTGCTCGCAAGAATGGTCATAAATGTTTTGTGAATACAGGACGAGCAAAGAGCGGTGTCCCAGACAGTTTATTTGATTTGCCATTCGATGGCTTTATCTTCTCTCAAGGAAGTGAAATTATCATTAATCATCAACAAATACTATATCAACCATTACCGGTTGAAATGACAAAAAAATTAGAACAATACGCAATTGATAATGATTGTGCCTATGGCTTTGAAGGATCAAAAAAAGCATTTGCAGATCCTCTTAGGATACAAAGGCTAAAAGAATTAGCGAAGATAGATGGCAAAGCCATGGGTTTTTCTAAAGCGGATGCTGTTAGCACAATGAGCGAAGAAGACTATCAACAAGTTATGAAAATGATTGTAGACTTTCCAAGAAATAGAGATATGTCCCACTTTGCCAAAGGTCTTCCTGAAGGAATTGACTTTTCTCCTTTCGCAACCTTTGGAGGAGAAATCACATCCAGTAAATGTTCAAAAGGAAAATGTATTCAAGTTGTACTGGATTATTTCCATAACGAGTACAGCAGTGTAGCTATTGGTGATTCAGATAATGACATTAAAATGCTGGAAGCAGCCGACATTGCCATTGTCATGGGTGATCATACACCAGGTATGGATAAGTATGCTGATTATGTAACCGACACATTAAAAAATGATGGCTTCTATAAAGCCATCCTAAAATACATTTAATTTCTTTAACGCATTCTCTATGCCATCTTCTAATACCGAAGTGGTTATAAAGGATGCGTTTTGTTTTAATTGCTCAACTGCATTGCCCATTGCGATTTTATTATCAACTTCTCTAAACATAGAAACATCATTCATTCCGTCTCCAAAAGCATAGGCGTTTTCCCTAGGTATATGAAAAGTATCTAATAAATATTTTATCGCATGCCCTTTATCGTATTCTTTTAAAGTGCAATCAGCCGAGCCTAACCCACCATGATCATTAAAAATAACGGTATCACTTAATGTTTGAAACAACTTATCTCTTTGTGTTAAAGAATGATAAATGACATCGAAATTATAATACATATCTTGAGGTGAATAAGAAATACGGTTCTTTCCATATTCTTTTTCTAAAAATGTTAAGGCAGTTGAAAATTGTTTAGGACAATACACACTTTCTTCAGAATTAAAGAAATATTCAATACCTAATCGGTTAAACCAGGACTCATAATATTCGATTTGTGAATTAGACAAAGGGATTGAATGAATAATTTTATCATTAAATATGATGCATCTTCCATTGCACGTAATATAACCACTTACTAAATCAGAAAATAGATTTTTTGCGTAAAAAGGAGGACGCCCACTACAGATAAAAATCAGATATCCTTTTTCCTTTAATTTTTTTAAAGATTCGATTGTCGATGGACAAGTCTTGCCAAATCGTGACAACGTTCCATCAATATCAAAGAAAAATATTTTATTCATAATTATTTACCTTATAAAAAAAGTAAGAGATTTCTCTTACTTAAATCCTTCTACATCAGCATATTTTCTACGACTTGGATGTAAATTATCAACATAGTAACGAATCATCAGTTTTCCGGCGATTTTAGATTTAACCTTAGGCTCTACAATAAATCCATCCCCTTCTAACATGGCATCCAGCATTGCCTTACAACAGGCACTTAGATTTTTAACACCCGGTTCGCATTCTTCTAATAATTCACTTGCACTCACTTCAATGTATAGCCACATTTTATCATGAGCTTCCTGCTTTTTAGCTTGAATGTATTCTGCATATTGTTCTTGTGTCCACTTTGCCATTTATGAACCCTTCCTTCCTATGAAATATGATAATCCATTTTTTTAAACCAAACAACCTTTAGACCATTTTAGACCATTACCAAGCCAATATTTCCACACCTTTTTCTGTTACCATTAATGTGTGTTCCCATTGAGCACTTAACAATCCATCTTCTGTATAGGCTGTCCAACCATTGTCCTGGTCAATATACAAATCTCTTTTTCCTTCATTAATCATTGGTTCAATAGTAAAGACCATACCAGGAGCAATCACCATACCTGTTCCTCGAATTCCAACATGGTGAACATAAGGATCTTCATGAAAATCATTTCCTACTCCATGTCCACAGAAATCCGTAACAACACTATATCCATTTTTGTGAGCAATTTCTTGAATAGCTGCTCCAATATCTCCAAAATATCCCCAAGGACGTACAGCTTTAATCCCAGCCTCTAAGCACTCTTTTGTGACATCAACTAACTTCTTTGCTTCTTTAGATACATTCCCGATGCAATACATTCTGGAAGCATCGGCATAATGTCCATGAACAATTGTTGTACAGTCAACATTAATGATATCTCCATCCATTAAAATAATATTTTTATCTGGTATTCCATGACATACTTCATCATTTAAAGATGTACAACAACTTTTTGGGAATCCTTCATATCCCAAACACGCTGGAATAGCTCCATGACTAACTGTATAATCATAAACTAATTGATCAATTTCTTCAGTTGACATTCCTTCATGAATTTTTTGCCCCACTAAATCTAATACTTCATTATTAATTTTAGCGGCCTTCCGAATCCATTTGATGTCTTCCTGATTTTTAATTAAAGAGTGTCTAGGAACAATTTTATGTTGCAGCTTCAATACATTAATTGTATTGTCCCACTCCTCATGACAACTCTTATACTTCTTGCCAGATCCGCACCAGCAAGGTGAATTTTTACTAATCATATTTTCACACTTTCTATAATTCAATGGTCAACATTCGATCTTTATGACTCATATCTTGATGTACTGTAATAATCGCATCAGGAAAATATTGATAGGCCAACTCTTTTAATGCCTTTCCTTGTTGATACCCCATTTCAAAGGCCAACACTGCTTTTTCCTTACAAACAAGATGTGCTTTTTCAAATACTTCACGGTAAAACTTCAATCCATCGTTTCCACCAAACAAGGCTACATGTGGTTCATAATCAACAACACTGTGTTCCATTTGTTCTTCGCTTGGAATATATGGTGGATTGCATACCAACATTTCGCAATGTAAATCACGATCAACAAATGGGTCCAGCATACTTCCACAAATAAAATTCACATGTGCATGCAGCTTATCGTTGTTTTGTTTCGCAACCTCTAATGCCTCTTTTGAAATATCTGAAGCAATGACATCCATCCTTGGTTCTTCTAAATTCAAAGTAATGCCAATTGCACCCGATCCTGTACCCACATCAAAAACCGTTACATGCTCTAAATTTTCAAAATGTTCGTCAAATTTTTGTAAAACCAAGCCAACCAATTCTTCTGTTTCAGGACGAGGAATCAAAACATCTTCATTGACAATAAAATCATACCCATAGAAACACTCATATCCTAAAACATAACTCAATGGTTTTCCTTCTACCATCTGTGCCACATCTTCTATATATAGCTGTTCAATATCTGTTGATGCTTGTTCATCCATAGAGATGTATAAATTTATATCTTTTTGACGACAAAGTTCAACCATTAATAGTTGAGCTGCTTGTTCGCCTTGATTCGCCTTAAACAACCTTTCTTTGGCCTCATTGATTAATTGATGATAGGTCATTGTGCTTTTTCTCCAGCTAATTTAGCCTGTTGATCAGCCAACTGCAACGCATTCATCAAATCATCTAATCTTCCTTCAACAATACGGTCTAATTGATTCACATTATATCCAATACGATGATCTGTTACTCGGTTTTGTGGATAATTGTATGTACGAATCTTTTCAGAACGATCTCCCGTACCAATCTTTGTACGCCTTTCAGCACCCGCTTTTTCTTCTAACTCTTGTTGACGAGCCGCAAAAACACGGGCACGAATGGTCATCATGGCAGTCGCACGGTTTTCATGTTGGCTACGTCCATCCTGACACTTAACAACAATTCCTGTTGGTTTATGCACAATACGAACAGCTGAATCGGTTTTATTGATGTGCTGTCCTCCGGCTCCAGAAGATCGCATTGTATCTATTTCTAAATCATTCATATCAATATCAAAATCTTCTTCTTCAATTTCCGGCATAACTAAAACCGTTGCAGTTGACGTATGAATACGCCCGGCACTTTCCGTCTTTGGAACACGTTGTACACGATGTGATCCTGATTCAAATTTAAAAGTTCCATAAGCTCCATCTCCGTTTACTTTAAAAGAAACTAAAGAGAACCCTCCGGCTTCCGAATCTTCCATTTCAATTACTTCTGTTTTCCATCCTTTTGATTCACAATACTTTACATACATTCGATATAAGTCACCCGCAAAGATGTTTCCTTCATCTCCGCCAGCTGCTCCACGAATTTCAATGATACAGTTATGAGAATCGTTAGGATCTTTTGGCACCAATAATAATTCCAGCTTATCTAAATAATCTTGAATTTGTGGTTCTAGTTCTTCTATTTCCATCAATGCCATTTCTCTAATCTCTTTATCATCCTCTTTGGACAATTCTTTAGCGTCTTCCAATTCATCTTTCGCTTTTTTATAGGCAGTGTATGTTTCAACAACAGGAAGCAATTCATTTTGTTCTCTTCCTAATTTTGCCATTTCTTTTCGATTGGATACAATATCATCACGCATCATCAAATCATTGATTTCTTCATGACGAGCAACCATTGATTCTAACCTTTCCTCCATTGTTGCCATATTTCTCCACCTCTTTCTATATATATTTATATTTACTTACTACTCTAGCTTAATTAATATATCACGAAATATTTAGTTATGTGGAAAATTTTTCATTTTCTTGGTAGACTTATCACATGAGCAAAAGAAAAAAAAGAAGAAATAAAAAGAAAAAAAATAATAAACTCTTTCTGGTTATTGGCATTGCCCTGTTTATTTTATTGTTTGATTTTCTATTCTTAAAATTCACGGAAACAGGGACTTATGTTGTTTTTAATTACGATACACAAGAAACAATTAGTACCTACCATCACTATTTCTTTGCGAAAAACAAAATGAATAAACAAGAATCCGATACGATTTGTGTTCTTAACGAAGAAAATGAGATTGTTGGTATGAAATATGGTGTTATTGATTTTAAAACCAAAGATTCTTCTGAAAACACAACCTATACAACCGAAGATGGAGATGAAGGGTATCTGAATGGAAGCTATGGTGTTGATGCAGTTTACCTAACAACCAATAATAAAGGAAATAAAATCGAATTTATGATGAGTGGTGTAAAAGGATGGGTCAACATTGAAGATGTAGAACTGCATACACTAGAAGCCAATAAATCTGTTTCATACTATAGTGTTTCAGATTCTTCTTTAATTCATACTCTTTGTACGGATATGGATGAAGAAAGTAGTTATGCGATTGCGATTGGTTTTGCACCTGATTTTATGGAAGAAAATGTGGTTTATTACTCTTATGATGGAAATTATTTCTATACGGATTATAAAGTTATGAATAAAGATATGCAGGAAGGAAGTTATGCCAACGCTCTTAATTCCGATGCCTATTATAATTTTTATCAATACGTTCCTCATAGAACCTATTCAAATATTACTTCAGATATTATGAATCAATACCTCTTTAACATAAAAGGGATTACGGACGTCGCTTCTTACTATCCATGTGAGGCCAACCAATCGGTTTTATACAATCTTGGCTCTCATTTTCTGGATACACAAGAAGAATATGGAGTAAACGCTGCCATGATGTTTGCCTTGGCAATGAATGAAAGTGGATATGGACAAAGTCAATATGCCATTCAAAATCACAATATATTTGGACACGCTGTCTATGATTCAAGCCCTGATGACGCTAACAGTTATCGAACACTTGCCGACTGTATTGTCCAACATGCTTATTACTTTATTCAGCAAGGTTATGCCAATCCAGATGACGAAAGATATAACGGTTCATGGTTTGGAAATAAAGCAAGTGGAATCAACGTCAATTACGCTTCTGATCCTTACTGGGGCGAAAAAGCCGCTTCTTTCTATTATCAACTAGATAGTATGATTGATTATGCTGACTATAACTCCATTACGCTAAAAACATTTACGGCTAGTGAAAAAGTTACTGTATATGGCAATTCAAAAGGAAGAAGTTCTTTATACTCTTATGAAAAAGGTGACATTGTTTCCTTTGTAGTAAAAGAAAAAGGAGATATGTATACTATAGCCAGCGAAACCCCTGTTGAAAACAAGAAAGTAAATTTAGAAATCAACTATACTGAAGATTGTTTAGCCTATGTGAAAAAAGATGAGATAAATTAAAAAAGAGCAATTTTGCTCTTTTTTGTTTTAAATTCCTAATTGTTCTTTCATATAAGCAACATCTGTTGACTTACCAGTATATAATTCGATTGCGATTAATGCCTGGAACAACATCATGCTCATACCGTTTAATACAGTTGTACATCCAGCTTCTTTTGCTTGTTTCATCATTACTGTTTCTCTTGGCGCGTAAACTGTATCTGTTACGATCAAGTCTTTCTTGAAATAAGAAGGATCTGGAATATTTGATAAGTCTTCTAATGGATGCATACCAACACCAGTAGCATCACAGAAGATATCTGCTTCATGCATCAATTTCTTTAATAAATCCTTGTCAGCTAAATCATTCATTGTAGCTTTACAGTTAGTGTTCTTGTTGATGATATCAGCAATTTCATCACCACGAGCATAGAATTTATCTTTAATATTGAAAATATGAATTTCTGCTAATCCATCTAATGCACCACGTACAGCAATTGCAGTAGCAGCTCCACCAGTACCGATTAATACCATCTTCATTCCTTTGAAATCGATACCTTCTTCTTTAATACCTTGCCAATAACCCATACCATCTGTATTATATCCTTTTAAGTATCCAGTTACTTTTCCATCAGCATCTCTTGTATTAACAACTGTATTAATAGCTCCACATAAACGAGCTGCATCATCGACTTCGTCTAAGTATTGATGAACAACTGTTTTGTTTGGCATTGAGATATTACTTCCTAACATCTTTAATGCACGAATACTTTCAACAGCTGCAGGTAAACTATCATTATCTACTTCGAAAGCTAATTGAATAACATCATCTCCGTTTTTGTCATAAGCTAAGTTATGAGTTGTTGGTGATTGAGTGTGGCGAATTGGATAGGCCATTAATCCTACCAATTCAGTATGTCCTGAAACATTTGGCATAATAAATTCCTCCTAATAAATAATCCTTAAATTCCCAAATGAAATTATACAAGTTCATTTTATCACAATAGTGAATAAATGAAATGAAGTTTGTGAGCATTTTCTCATTTTATTTTCATATTTTGAAACAACGTTCACAAATAAATTTATTATACTAATAACAAGAGGTAGTTTTATGAAAAATCATTCACTAACAGAAGGAAGTATTATCAAAGGTTTAGTTTTCTTTGCGATTCCTTTATTTTTATCTATGTTGTTTCAAACCATGTATAACACCATTGATACAGTTATCATTGGTCATTATTTAGGAGACAATGCCCTTGCTGCTGTAGGAGCTACTGCATCTGTCTTTGAATTAATCGTGTTGGGATTTGGAAATGGAATTGGAACCGGATTTGGAATCGTCATTGCACGATTATTCGGACAAGAAGATGAATACACATTAAAGAAAAGTGTAGCAACTTCCATTGTATGGGGTGCTTTAATTTCAGTTGTTCTAACCGCTATTTTCTTAATCTTATTGCCGACCCTTCTACAAATTTTAAATACACCAGAAGAAATCCTATCGGATGCTCTAAGTTATATTCGTATTATTGCGATGTTCAGTATCATTACTATTTTCTATAATTTAGGATCCGCTATGCTTCGAAGCATTGGAGATAGTATTACTCCCTTTATCGTTCTATTATTCTCATCTGTTGTAAACGTGATCTTAGATATCCTTTGTATCACAACTTTCCATATGGGAATTGCTGGAGCGGCTGTGGCAACCGTTATTGCACAGGCACTATCAACGATTCTATGTTTATTCTTTGTTTTTACCAAAGCTAAAGTCCTAATTCCTTCCAAAGAACATTTTGTCTTTGACAAAGATTTATTAAAAGATATGTTAGGACAAGGATTTTCGATGGCTATGATGTCCTCTATTGTTTCTGTAGGTTCTATGATTCTACAATCTGGAATCAATGGATTTGGAACTGCCATTATTGCTGGCCATACAGCAGCCAGAAAAGTAGATTCTATGATGATGCTTCCTGTTATGACCTTCGGTATGGCTATTGCCACTTTCGTATCACAAAACAAAGGAGCCAATCATCCTGATCGAATTCGCAAAGGAATCAGCTTCACAAACCGATTTGGGATTTGTATGTCTGTCATCATGACCATTATTGTATACTTTACGGCCGATGTTTTAATTCAGGCAATTTCTGGGTCAAATGATCCTACCGTTATTGAAACCGGCGCTATGTATATGCGTATTAATTTACCATTCTTCGCTGTATTATGTTTACTTCTTACATATAGAAATTCTTTACAGGGACTAGGAAGAAAAATCGTACCACTGATTTCCAGTGTAATTGAATTTGTTGGAAAGGTTTTATTTACCTTCTTTATCATTCCACCTCTAGGATATTTTGGAGTTTGTATTTGTGAACCCGTTATCTGGATAGCGATGACAATTCAGTTATATTTCTCTTTGCATAAAGCATTGAAAAATTTAGATGATGAGCTTTCTAATTATGGTGTAAAGAATTAAGAGCAATTTTGCTCTTTTTTTTGTAAAAAAAGATAAGGCCATATAGCCTTATCTTACTTGTCCATTTCCTAAAATGATATATTTATATGTTGTCAATTCTTTTAATCCCATAGGACCACGGGCATGTAATTTCTGTGTAGAAATACCCATTTCACACCCTAATCCAAATTCTCCACCATCGGTAAATCTTGTTGAACAGTTTACATACAAAGATGATGAATCAATGCTGTTGACAAACAATTGCGCATTTTGATCATCTCTTGTCACAATTGCTTCAGAGTGATGTGTTGAATGCTTAGAAATATGTTCAATCGCTTCTTGTATAGAATCAACAACTTTAACAGCTAGAATATAGTCTAAGAATTCTGTATCAAAATCTTCATCTGTTGCAGGTGTTCCATCAATAATTTGTAAAGCTTTGGTATCACATCTTAATTCCACTTGTGAAATTCTTTCTTTTAATTTAGGCAAGAATACTTGGGCAATATCCTTATGCACTAATAGTGTTTCTTCGGCATTACATACACTTGGTCTCGATGTTTTGGCATTCTCTACAATATTTAGTGCCATTTCAATATCTGCATTATAGTCTACATATACCGAACAAATTCCTGTTCCTGTTTCGATACAAGGTACCTTGGCATTGTCCAGACAAGATTGAATTAATCCCTTTCCTCCTCTAGGAATCAGTAAATCGATATATCCAACCCCATTCATTAATTCATTTGCGCTGGTTCGTGTCGTATCTTCAATTAACAGCAGAACGTTTTTGTTCATTCCTGTCTTTTCGATTCCAACTTGTAGTGCCTGTACAATCGCATTGGCAGAATTCCAGGCTTCTTTTCCGCTTCTCAAAATGCAGGCATTTCCACTTTTTAAAATCAAAGCAGCAGCATCACTTGTTACGTTTGGCCTTGATTCATAAATAATCGCGATAACTCCTAAAGGCACAGATTTCTTTTGAATCACTAATCCATTTGGTCTTTTCACTTCTGAAAGAATTTGTCCTACCGGATCTGGTAAATCTACCACTTCAAGGATACCAGAAGCCATATCTTTAATTCTTTTTTCCGTTAGAAGCAAACGATCTAATTTCACTTCGGTGAATTTGTTTTTTGATGCTTCCATATCTTTTTGATTTTCTTTTAAAATCAAATCCATATGATTCACTAGTTCTTCTGCCATATTTTTCAACAGTTTATTTTTCAATTCTGTTGATGCTAATGAAATATCTAATGAAACTTTTTTGGCTGTCTGCATTATTTCTTGTGTATTCATAGTTATCTCCTTAAAAATTTTGTTCCCACTTCTTTTCCATCTATCACATCATATAAAATAGATGGATCTTTCCCATTGGCAATAATCATATCACAACCCGCTTCTGTTACGACTTGTGCTGCTTGTAACTTGGTAATCATACCGCCAGTTCCTACCATTGTATTTGTATCTCCTGCCAATTCCATTAAAGAATCATCTACTCTTTCAACAACCTTAATCATCTTGGCATCCGGATTTTTATTTGGATCATCTGTATACAATCCATTTATATCGGATAAAATCACATATAATTCTGCTTTTAACGATTTAGCAACATAGGCTCCCAGAGAATCGTTGTCACCGATTTCTATTTCTTTTGTTGATACAGTATCATTTTCGTTAATAACCGGAATCGCACTATAACTTAAAATGCTTTCAATGGTATTAATAAAGTTTTGATTTCTTTTTTCATTGGCAAAGTCTTCGTTAGAAACTAAGATTTGCGCTGTTACATGATTGTATTCTCCAAACAACTTATCATATGTATACATCAATTCGCATTGGCCAATTGCCGCACAAGCTTGTTTTCCTTGTACTGTATTTGGTTTTTCTTTTAATCCTAGTTTTCCCATTCCCATTGCGATGGCACCAGAGGATACAAAAATAATTTCATGTCCTGCATTTTTTATATCACTTATCGTTTTACACAAAACTTCCATTCTTCGAATATTGATTCGTCCTGTCGTGGCATATGCCAATGTAGAAGTTCCTACCTTTACAACAATTCTCATTCTATAACCTTCTTTACCCTATTGTTGTTTATGATATCATAAATTAGAGAAGTTTGAAAATACGGAGGATTAAATATATGTATACTGATAGTCATTGCCATATCACTGATGATTCTTTATATGAAAGAATTGATGAAGTTATGCAGCATATTCAACAAAAAGAAGTTACTTCTTTGATGGTTATTTGTTGTGGTGAAAAAGAATATAGAAGAGCCGTGGAATTAAAAAAACAATATCCCTTTATTCGAATTGCCTTTGGTTGGTTTCCTTCTGATGCCAAAGAAATCACAGAAAATCACTATCAAATTCTTCAAGAGGCCATCGACTCTAATAATATTGATTGCGTTGGTGAAATTGGCTTGGATTATTATTGGGATACTTCTTTCAATGATGTTCAAAAGGAAGTATTTATTCGACAAATCCAAATCGCAAACAATGTAGGTTTACCTATTGCGATTCATATGCGTGAAGCCACAAAAGATACATTGGATATTTTAAATAAATACGCCAAAACAAAAATCATTTTTCATTGTTTTTCTGGAAGTAAAGAAACAATGAAAGAATGCTTAAAGATGAATTCCATGATTTCTTTTGCAGGTCCCATTACTTTTAAAAACGCCAGACAAGCCCCTGAATGCATTTTAGAATGTCCTATTGATCGCATTCTAACAGAAACAGATTCTCCTTACTTAACACCTGTTCCATTTAGAGGAAAACAAAATGAACCAATGTATGTAGAATATGTCGCAAAAAAAATCTGTGAGTTAAAAGAAATAGAACTTTCTTTATTAACATCACAGATTGAAAATAACTTTAAATCACTTTTCTAATCTTTTTGATAAGCTAAAGCTTCCTGAAGTGCTGTTGACATTGCGGTATTTTCTTCGATTGATTTAATGACAGCTGCCATTAATGGAGCAACCGAAATCACACGCATTTCAGGATATTCCTTTAATTTTTCTGTTTGATCAATGGTATTTGTACAAACAAATTCAGTCAACCCACTATTTTTTAATCTTTCAATAGCCGGACCAGATAAAACACCATGCGCACAAGCAGCATAAACAGCAACAGCTCCTTTTTGTTTTAACATATTAATTCCAGCCGTTAATGTACCAGCTGTATCAACCATATCATCAATAATGATGGCTGTTTTTCCACTTACATCACCAATTAACCCCATAGCTTCCGCAACGTTTGGTTTTGGACGACGTTTATCAATAACAGCTATAGGTGCATCCAATTGGACAGCTAAATTACGAGCACGTACCGTTCCTCCATGATCTGGAGATACAACCGTAATCTCACCTAAATCTGTTTTACTCTTAAAATAATTTCCAATAATTCCAAGAGATGTAATGTCATCACATGGAATATCATAGAAACCAGCTTCCTGGGTTGCATGTAAATCAACAGTTACAACACGATTAGCGCCTGCGGCTTCTAACATACTAGCTACCAGTTTAGCTGTAATAGGTTGACGAGGTTTTGCTTTTCTATCCTGTCTTGCATATCCAAAATAAGGAATAATGCAGTTAATAGTCGATGCACTAGCTCTTTTGCAGGCATCAATGCAAATTAATAATTCCATTAAATTATCATTAACGGGACGATTTGTACTTTGAACAATGTATACATGTTTTCCACGTACAGATTCTCCTAATTCAACTAGAATCTCACCATCCGCAAAATGATTAACTGTGGTTTTTCCTAATGGTAATCCTAAAACATCACAAATTTCCTGGGCTAATCCCACGCTAGAAGATAAAGCGAATACTACAGTGTCTTTCATATGGCTCCCTTTCCTGTTTATTCAAACACTTTAATTCCTACGATACTCAAATGGTTGTACAACTTCATTTTCTTGAATTGTTGTATTAACACATTTGGCATTATCAATTATAGCACCATTTCCTATTTTTGAATTTTCTAAATATGAAAAAGGCATAATTTGAACATAATCACCGATTTCCGTATCTTTTAATATCTCAACATCTGGATGAATAATAACATCATGACCGATTTTTACATCTTTTCCTATAACCGTACGAGATGGGTCAACGATTTGGACACCTTGTTTCATCCAATTTAAATTTATTCGATTACGCATCCAGACATACGCTTTATTTAATTCCACACAGTCATTGATTCCCATAACTTCATCTCTATCCTCAATAACCATGCCGTTTACTTTTTTGCCTTGACTAGATAAGATTTTAACCATATCTGTCAAATAATATTCATTCTGTGCATTGTTTGTCTGAAGCTTATCTAAGTTATCAAACAAGTCTTTGTTGTCGAAACAATACATTCCGGCATTGATTTCACAAATCTTTCTTTGCTTGTCTGTGCAATCCTTAGCTTCAACAATTTCAACAACATTTCCAGAATCATCACGAACAATTCTTCCATAATGGGCTCCATCCTCTAGAATGGATGTTAATAAAGTACAAGAAGCTCCTTCATTTGCCTGGAATAGTTTTTCTAATGTTTCTGGTTGAATGCAAGGTCCATCTCCATTAATAATTAATGTCTGCCCCTGTGCATCTTTTAACTGGCTGCACTGCATAACGGCATGCCCTGTTCCTAACTGTGGCATTTGCATCGCAAATTCACATTCAGGATAGGCATCCATAATGCTTTGAGCCTGATATCCCACAACAATCACAATTCGTTCTACATTAACCGCTCTTAAAGCGTCTAAAATATATCCCAGCATTGGACGATCAATAATCGGATGCATCAATTTACTTAACTCCGATTTCATTCTCGTTCCTTTACCGGCCGCAAGAACTATGGCATTACGCATAGCTTATTCCTCACTTTCCTTTCCTATTCTAACAATTTTTGCTTTGTTTTAAAACAAGAAAAAGAAGATTGATTTCAATCTTCTTAATCATATTCATCATATTGTGCTTGATAATAGCTTATCTGACTATTTATATCATCCACATTCTGTTGAGCGGATGTAACTGCACTATTTGCCTCATCTAGTGCAGCCTGTGCAGATGAAAGAGCAGATTGTGCCTCATCCAATTCTCTTTGTGCACTGGAAAGAGAGGATATAGCACTTTGATATTCTGATTCCATAGCTCTAATTTGACTATAGATTTCATCCGCCTTCTTCTCATCTGTCTGCGCAAAATATTGATCTTCTAAATCATTGTAAGTTTGAATTGTCGCATTATAAGAATCCACCTTTGATTGGATGCCATTTAAAGTCGAGGCTGCTTTATCGTAATCCGACTGAGCCTGACTTTGTGCTTGTTGTGCACTTTCTAATTCACTTTGAGCGCTGGACAATTCTGATTTTAAATCGTTGATTTGTTCTTTTAATTCAGCTTTCTTTTGGGCATCTTCGGTATTGTTGTTGGAAGAATCCTCTTTCTTTGCTGATTTAGCCTTCGCTAATAACTCATCAAAAGTTGAACCTGTTTGAGCTACCAAAGCTTCATCAATTTCTTCTTTTTGTGCTTTTGTCAGTTTATTGTAACGAGACTCATAATCTGTAATCTCTGCTTTCTGTTCATCAGAGTAAGAACTATAGTTTTCTACCCAAGCCATTATTTCTTCAAAGTATTGTTGTTGTGTTTCACTACTTTCTTCATCATTTGTTAAGAAATCAGAAACCACTCTTACTAAGCCAAAAACTAAAAGAGCTGCCAACATGATACCTAAAATGGCTGCAACAATTAAGGCAATGGTTCTTTTATTTGTTGCTTTTTTATTAGAGGTGTTTTGATCTTTTTTTACTTTCTTATCTAAGATAACTCCACCTACTTTGGTATCTCCACCCGCATCTTCATGAGATATAACCTTACGTGTTAACTTAGGGCCTTTTTCTTCTTCTAACAAAGATTTAATTTCGCCACCATCCATCACAACCGTTCCACTTGTCGATTTTTCATCCGATTTTAAATCTTTGACATTGAATGCCATTGTTTTTCCTGCATCCTGCCCTTTTGGCTTTCGTTGCACAGTATCTTCTATATTTGAGGTTTTAATTGGTGATTCACTGATAATCTGTGTCGCATCAATCTCTTTTTTTACTTCCTTTTGGGTTGTCTGTTGTTTTTTCTTGGTAAACTCATCCATTTTATGCTGAAGGGTTTCCTCTTCATCAAAAGAATCCAACAATTTAGAAATTTCATCTTGTTCATTGCTTTTTCTTGCCATTGAACCTTCACCCCTTTGTATTCTCTATTCTATCAAAACCGTTTTTGTTTTGCCATATTGTTTGCTTGAATCCATATCGGATTAGCACAAATAACAAGGATTTTTTCGGGTTTTAATAGTTCAATCCCTCTTTTAATCGTATTTCCTGTTGTTAAAACATCATCCACCAGTACTATCGGTTTGTTCGGTAGGGAATACAACTCTTTTTTTTGAATGACATTTTGTATTTGACTTCTCTGATTTCGTTTTTGAGAACTTTGTTTTATATCCTTTGTTTTAAAGAGAGGCGAATATACTTCGATATCCAAGGATGAAAACATATCGATTATAGGTTCAAATCCACGTATTAACCTTCTTTGATCACTACTGCACATAACACAAAAACAGTATTTTTGAGATAATTCTTTTATTTTATCTTTATATTCGTTTAAAAAAATAGATTTTAATTCTCTATCTCTTTGTTCTTTATAACGAAACAACAATCTTTCTAAAAACTCGTTGTATTCATATAGTACAATCCAATCTTGTTGAAATTGATATACTTTTCCTATTTTATTTAATTGATTTAAACAGTTTTCACAAATTAAAGATTCTTCTATCAATTGAGATAAGGGATTTTCTTTTTTTAAAGGCTTGTTACAGATTAAACAGAATCGTTCATCATTTTTAATTGTTTTACACACTCTTTTATAGACGGATTTATCTTGGAGCATAAGCAATAACACTTCCCTTCTGGATTTTCAAAACTTCTTCCCGCTCTTCCAAATATTTGAATTAAACTAGCCGTTGTAAATACAGAATGACTTCCATCAACTACAATCACTTGTACATCTGGTATGGTAATCCCTCTTTCCAATAAAGTTGTACTAATCAAACAATCAAATTGTTTATTTCTAAATTGATTCATAATATCGTCTTTGTTTTCAATACTTGAATAAATATACTGATTCTTCACAAAAGGTAATAAAATATAATGAATTAAAATTGTATCTTCTTTTCTAGGAACAAATAAAAGGATTTGTTTATGTTGTTTATAGAATTGTATGCATAAGAATAGAGCTATTAGAATTTGAAGAAAAAAAGGAAGTATCAATACTTTAGGAACCGGCAAAGGATATCTATGCGGTCTTTTAAATAATGTGACCATTTTCATGTTCCCTTTTTCCATTTGCGATTTCGAATAATCATCTGGTGTTGCGCTCAAATACAGCTTCTGTCCAATACAGGATAAATCAGATATAGATTGTAGCACTTCATTATCAACATAAGGAAAAGCATCCACTTCATCCATGATTAATAAATCAAAACCATAAGGATATCGATAAAGTTGATGCATTGTACAGACAATAATATCTCCATCCACATCATCGGTATATCCTTGCGTAACCGCTACAACCTTACAATGTTGAAAAGCTTCCTGTAGTCGAGAAGCTATTTCCAATACCACTTGTCTTCTACTAATCGCAAAGCCCACCTTCTTTCCTTGAAGCAAATAATAGTAAATACTTTCAAATGTGATTTCCGTTTTACCCGCACCTGTACACGCAAAAAGGAAAACATCTTTTTCCTTTTTTAAATAATCCAACACTAAATCAGAAACCTTTTTTTGGTAAGGGGTTAGCTCGTATTTTAATTGATAAGATTTTTTTATAACTCTTTTTGTAAGTGAACAAGGTTGGATTTTCTCATTTATATCCAAGCGACCAAAAGCAATGCACTTTCGACAATAATAAACACCTTGATCATATCCAAAAAATCGTTCATCTGTGTTGTTGCATCTTAAACATTTCATATTATTAATTTCGATAAAAAATAAAAAATGTCAAAAAAAAAAAACAGATTTTCATCTGTTTTCTATTTTAAACCATATTTCTTATTGAATTTTTCAATACGACCCTGAGCAGCAGCGAAACGTTGACGACCAGTAAAGAATGGATGGCAATTACTACAAGTATCTACACGTAATGTATCCCCTTTAATTGTGCTTCCTGTTTCGAATTCAGCACCGCATGAAGTACACACACATTTAACTGTATGGTAATTTGGATGAATTCCCTTTTTCATTTTATTTCCTCCTTCCGCCTTAAACTAACAAGTGAGTTTAAAGTAAGTGCATTAAGATAGTACCATGTCAAAATGTTTATTTCAAGAAGTTTTTTGTCAATTTTCTTATGAAATTATATAATACCTTTATGAACAAAGCATTCGGTCATTTAAAAACAATTAATCAGCATAAAATAAAAGTAACAGAACTCTGTTTTCGGTGTCATTTATACAAACAAGGTTTACTCCATGATTTAAGTAAGTATTCCTATATCGAACTTAAAACCGGTTTCCACTATTATCAAGGATACCGTTCTCCTATTGATGCTGAAAAGGAAGAAAAGGGATACTCTTTAGGATGGCTACACCATAAAGGAAGAAACAAACATCATTGGGAATACTGGCTGGATTTCAACAAAGATGGATTATATGCTTGTAAGATGCCAACTAACTATGTCATCGAAATGTTTTGTGATCGTGTGGCAGCTTCTATGATTTATCAAAAAGAAAAATATACCGATTCTTCTGCTTTAGAATACTATGTCAAAGGAAGAAGTTATGTGGTAATCCATCCAGAAACAGATGCATTAATCTATCATTTGTTAGAATATTTATCCTTACACGGTCTAGATCAAACAATTGACTACATTATCAAAGAAGTAAAAGATAAGGAGTACTAAAAAAGTACTCCTTTGTTTCTATTCGACTGTTACGGATTTCGCAAGATTTCTTGGCTTATCCACATCTAAACCTTTGGATACAGATAAATAATACGCTAATAACTGTAAAGGAATGACAGATAAACTTCCTATAAAGTGTTCATCCACTCTTGGAACATATGTCACAAAGTTAGCGGTATCTTCTATTTGATACTTTCCATATGGTGCTAATCCCATTAAGTAGGCTCCTCGAGATTTACATTCTACCATATTGCTGACAGTTTTTTCGTATAAACTAGACTGCGTTAAAACTCCAATCAACAAAGTTCCATCTTCGATTAAAGAAATTGTTCCATGTTTCAATTCTCCTGCTGCATAGGCTTCAGAGTGAATATAACTAATTTCTTTTAGTTTTAAGCTTCCTTCTAGACTTATCGCATAATCAATTCCTCTTCCAATAAAGAACACATCTTTCGCATTGGCATATTTAGAAGCAAACCATTGCAGTCTTTCTTTATCTTCCAATACTTTATCCATCTTTTTAGGAAGTGATTTTAATTCCGCAATATAATATTCATATTTTTCCTGATCTATTAACCCTCTAACCTTTCCAAAATAAACAGCCAGACAATAGCCAACTACCAATTGTGCACTATATGCCTTAGTTGTTGCCACAGAAATCTCTGGACCAGCCAATGTATAAACCACCATATCTGCTTCACGGGCTATAGAAGATCCTAAAACATTGACAATTGCCATTGTTTTAATTCTTTTTGATTTAGCTTCTCTAAGTGCAGCTAAACTATCTGCTGTTTCTCCAGATTGACTAATAATAACTACTAAATCATTTTTATTTAGAATAGGATTTCGATATCTAAATTCAGACGCTAATTCAACACGTGTTGGAATGCGCGTTAAATCTTCAAAGATATATTGGCATGCCATACTTACATGCCAGGCAGACCCACAAGCAACAAAATGAATTTGATTTAAGTTTTTAATAAATTCTTCTTCTATATCAGTAAAGATGATCTCATTTTCTTTAATTAGACTTTTTAAAGTATCTTCAACAGCTTTAGGTTGTTCATGAATTTCTTTCATCATGAAATGTTCATATCCACCTTTTTCTGCTGCTTGTGCATCCCATTTAATTTCAACCAACTCTTTTTCGATTGGTTCTTTATCAATATTGAAAAATTCAATTTCTCCTTTTTTCAAACAAGCTAGTTCATGATTTCCGATATAGTACACATCTTTTGTGTATTTTAAGATGGCAGGTACATCACTTGCCAGATAAGATTGTCCATCCGCAATTCCTAAAATCATAGGACTATCTTTTCTTGCGACATAAATTTCTTCCGGATACTCCTTGAACATGACCGCCAGAGCGTAGGATCCACGAATACGCATCATGGCTTTTGACATCGCATCAAGAGGTCCTTCTTTGTATTTATTGTAGTAATAATCAATTAAATTAGTAGCAACCTCGGTATCTGTTTGCGAATAGAAGACATAGCCTTTACGAATTAAACGATCTTTTAATTCCTGGTAGTTTTCAATAATTCCATTATGAACAGTTACCACATTTCCATTTTGAGATGTATGAGGATGCGCATTATTTTCAGATGGTTCCCCATGAGTTGCCCATCTTGTATGTCCAATCCCACACGTTCCTTTTACACTTTTGCCATCATTTGTCTTTTCTGAAAGAACTTTTAAACGACCTTTCGCTTTGACAATGACAACGTCTTTTTCTCCATCCCTGACGGCAATTCCAGCTGAATCATATCCACGATACTCCAACTTAGAAAGACCATCTAAAAGGATAGGAGCCGCTTGCTTATGACCAGTAAAGCCAACAATTCCACACATTAAAAATATCCTCCTTTGATAATTGTGAAGGATACTCAATGGTTCTGTTCAGCTCTCACGAACTGTTTTTATCCATTTACTAAAGATCGTATCAGACCTCCAGGTCACCCGCCGAATCTTTCGAAAAACCTGGTCCTCGTCAACTACAATGTAGTCCTGGCGCTTTTATCTACTTTTCTTCACAATATGAAGGTATTGTATCGCATTTATGGTCAAAAAAAAAGACTTATGGAAATTCCATAAAATCTTTTTTATTCTTCAATCAGGCCTAATATTTCTAAAATTCTATTTAAATCATTTTCATCTTCATAATGAATAGAAATAGAATGAGAAGATATATTTACAGATGTTGTGAAGTATTCTTCTAACAACCGTTTTGCTTCTTTTGTATAGATATTTTCTTCTTTTTCAACAGGTTTTGGATTATTTAAATCTTTAACCAATTGTTCTACCTTTCGAACCGATAGATTTTGATTAATAGCTTGTTTTGCCGCTTTGCGAATCATTTCATCGTCTTTTAAACCAAGTAAAGCACGAACATGTCCCATTGATAATTCTTTATTGACAACGTAATCTTGCACATCTTCAGGTAACTTTAATAAACGCATCGAATTTGTGATGTGTTCTCTTGATTTACCAACACGTTGTGCTAATTGCTCCTGCGTATAATTTAATCGCTTAATCAATTGATCATACGCTTTTGCTTCCTCAATTACATTTAAATCTTCTCTTTGAATATTTTCCAGTAAGGCGATCTCCATCATTTGTTGGTCATCAAAATCAACAACAATGGCCGGAATTTCTTCCAATCCCGCCATTTTTGAAGCACGAAGTCTTCTTTCACCTGCAATCAGGTCATACCCTTGAATACTTTTTTTGACAAGGATTGGAGTAAATACACCATGCTGTGAAATAGATTGGCTTAATTCTTTTAGAGCTTCTTTATCAAATACTTTTCTTGGTTGATAAGGGTTAGGACGAATTTGATCAACAGGAATTTTTAATTGTTCTTGTGAATCTGTCTGCACCTGGCCATTTTGAATATCTTCTAACACTTTAGAAACATCACTTCCAAAGATTGAAGACAATCCTTTTCCTAATCTTTCACTCATCTTATCCCCTCATTTCGTTTTAAAAATTCATCTACTAAATCCGCATAAGCTTTGGCTCCACTACTCTTCATATCATATTCAAAGATGGATAGTCCTCTGCTTGGTGATTCTGATAATTTCACATTTCTTGGAATGCTGTTTTGATAAACTAATTTCCCAAATGTTTGACGAACATCTTGACTCACTTCGACACTCAGTCGTGTACGAATATCAAACATTGTCATTAAAATTCCTTCAATTTTTAATTTTGGATTGCTAGTTTGTTGAACTAGTCGAATCGTAATCAATAACTGCGTTACCCCTTCTAAAGCATAGTATTCACATTGCACTGGAATCAGTACACTATCAGCTGCTGTTAGTGCATTTGTGTTTAATAAGCCTAAAGAAGGTGGACAATCAATAATAATATAATCGTATTGATTTTTGATTGGAGACAACACTTTTTTTAATAAATCTTCTTTTCCGTTTCCTATTTTGTCCATATCAAGTTCTGCTCCTGCCAACATTAAACTTGCCGGTAAAACATCTATACTTGGTAAATCTTTATGAACAATTGCTTTTTCAATAGGATAATTTTCTAATAAGACAGAATATATTGTTGGTTGCCCTTTATCTTTAATGGCTCCCAACCCTTGAGAAGCATTTCCCTGAGAGTCAAAATCAACCAATAGTACTTTTTTTCCTTTATAAGATAATCCGCTTGCCACATTTATAGCGGTTGTGGTTTTACCCACACCACCTTTTTGATTTGAAATCGCAATAATTTTTCCCATACTTAATCCCCCAATGGTTTCTTTTTAATTTGACCATAAGCCCTTGGATATTTATTCGATGTTTTTTTCATCTTTCTAAAATATAAATTAATTCGACTTCCCTGGTCCAAATCAAAACTTTCTTCTTTTTCTAATTCTAAATCTAATATTTCAATTGCTTTAGATGAACTTTCTAGTTCTAAATGTCCATTCTTTCCTTTTAAAGCAACCATGTATCCATTTACTTTTACTAAAGGCACACATAATTCCAATAAAATAGATAAATTTGCCACTGCACGTGCACTGACGACATCAAAAACTTCCCGATTTTTTTTGCCAAAATCTTCTGCACGAACAGATAAAATATTTACCTTTTTTAAATCGAGTTGTTTTGTTACCTCTTCTAAAAAACGGCACCGTTTTTGAAGCGGTTCAATTAACGTTAACTCAATTTGAGGATAAATGATTTTAACAGGAATTCCCGGAAATCCGGCTCCTGAACCTACATCACACAGTGTTTGAAACTTCATTCCAAAAAAAGGAGAAATAGAATCATAAAAATGTTTTTCCCAAATCTCTTCTTCTTTTGTGATGGCAGTTAAATTCATTTTTTCGTTCCACTCCAGCAAAATGTGTTTATATGTTTCAAATTGATTGATTTGATTATCTGTCAGTGTAATATTTTCTTCTAAACACGCTTGAATAAATTCTTTCTTTGTCATAAATCCCTCTGTTTTCTCATTATAGCATATTCTTTTCGCTTATCTATGGCTAAATCATAGACAATAAATTGACATTATTCATGTCAGTTTTGAGAAAATAGCCTTTATGATGATTTCATGATAAAATAGAATTAACTTTACAAGGAGATTTACTATGCCATTATCAGAAGAAATGAATAGCGAACTTTCTTTAGAAGAACTGGATTTAAAATTAAATCAAAGTATGTCCTATTATCGATGCGCTTTGATGGAAGTTGAGACAAAATTTAAGGTTTTAAATGAGCATTTTTCTATTTATTATGATCGTAACCCTATTGAATCGATTCAAGCTCGCATTAAAAAAGAAGAAAGTATTATTCGTAAATTAAAATCACGTGATTTAGAAATCAGTTTAGAGTCCATGGAAAAAAATTTATTTGACATTGCCGGCGTGCGAGTTGTTTGCTCTTTCCAGGAAGACATTTACACACTTGCTCACACATTTTTAAATCAAGATGATGTGAAATTAATTCAAATGAAAGATTACATACAAAATCCCAAATCAAACGGATATCGAAGCTTGCATTTAATTGTAGAAGTACCTATCTTTTTAGCAAATGAGAAAAAATGGGTAAAAGTGGAAGTACAATTCAGAACCATTGCGATGGATTTTTGGGCTAGTCTTGAACATAAGCTACGTTATAAAAAAGATTTGCCACAAGAAAGATTAAATGAAATCGATAATGATTTATATGTTTGTTCTAAAATATGTGCACAATTAGATAAAAAAATGCAGGAAATCAAAAACAGTGAAAAACCTAAGGAATAATCCTTAGGTTTTTTAACATAAGTAACAAAATTTGATGCAGTCTTTTATATAAAATGAAGAATGAGGCGTTTCTTTTTTTCTTTGTACAATTTCATCCATCGTCACCCCAAACAAATCACTTAATGCGTATAAATGATCGACACTAGGAATCGATACCCCTTTCATCCAATGATAAATAGTTTGTGGACACGCTAAACATAAATACTCTTGTACATCACTTACTTTTAAATGATTTAACTGCATGTAGTATCGAATTTTTTTACCTGTTTCTTTGACATCAATTGTTGGATACATATTCCTACTCCCTTTCGTTTTCTCTATTATAAAATAAACAAAAAATTAATTCATTGAATTCAAAGTTCAATGCTTTTATACAACTTTATACTGACATTCTTTATGTCACATAAAAAAAATCAGAACTTTCATTCTGATTTCATAATTTGATCGATTAAGTTTTTTACACGTAAAGTATTCTTTCCATCCTTGTATACCACATACTTTTTTTGAAAAGAAGGATACACTTTTAAATCTTGTTTTAAAACCTTATTTAATTCTTGCTCATTGGTACAAATAGGACCCGGAAAATCTTTTTTAAAATCAATATTAAATCCAATTGTTTCTTTATAGTTTTCATAATCCTGAACAAAGCCAATCATTGGTTTGTTGATAAGGGCATAGTCAAAGATAACCGATGAGTAATCGGATATCATACAGTCACTGACACTCATCAAAGTATATAAATCATCTTTGGTTACATTAATGACCTTCTCATTATCAATCTGAATCTCCTGCAGCAAAGGATGATATTTACATAATAAAATCGTATTATCATCTAAATCTAGTTGATTAAAATCAATGGAATCAATTTTAAATCCATTAATGATATTCCCTCTAAATGTTGGTGTATAAAGAATCAATCGTTTATTGACGCATTGAGGATATTTTTTATAAAAAGCTTCGCAATTTTTTGATTGAATTTCTTCATTTAATAAAAGATCCATTCGACAAAATCCGGTTACATAAACCTGATCTTCTCTTACACCAAAAGCTTCACTATAAGGCTCTTTCCAATAGGGAGCGTTACAAATAACGTAATCATAATTATTAACTGGATATTGTCTTTTAATCTGATTTCCAAATTTTTTCACAGCTCCCGGTGCGTGCCATACTTGTAGAACTTTTGTATTCTTTGGTTTATGCGTAGATACTACATAGTTATTATCATTTAAAATAATCAACTTAGATTTTTTCATTTCCACTAATTGTTTTAAACAATTTAAGAAATACTTAAAATCACCTTTTGCATTCTTTTCAAAAACAATTAAATTATAATCAATTTTATATTTGTTTTCTTTCTTTAATTCTTGATTAATTAAATAGAAATCATTGTCCAAATGATCTTGTGTTAATGAAATAAAAGTAATTCGATTTGAATCTTGTTTAATAAAGAAAGTAAACACATTCACAAACCACAAGGCAATATTCAATATAATCTTACTGAGACCCATCTTTATTTGCCTCCTGATATAGGATATCAACAACTCGCTTTGATGCATTTCCATCTTCACGGTTATTAAAATAAGAATTAAATTCTTTTAAATGATCAAAATCATAAACACAATGTACAATATCTTCCATCATTTTTTCTTCGTCACGATAAATTTGTCCTGGTAAATCTTTATAAATATCTAAATAGAATCCACGTAAATCATTTGCGTATTCTTCTAAATCATACATATAGAAGTAAATAGGTCTTTTTAATATCGCATAATCAAAGAAAACAGAAGAATAATCTGTAATTAGAACATCCGCTAATTCATAGAATTGAGCAATGTCTAATGTAGCATCAATTGAATATAAGAATCCATCCAATTCTTTATCTTCTTTAAACGTATTGATAATCAAATAATGTGGTTTAAATAAAACAATATATTCTTTACCAACAATTTCTTTCCATTTTCTAAAGTTTGCCTGCAACTCAAAGGTATATCCACTAGCAACATAGGAATTATCTCTCCATGTAGGAGCATATAGAATTACTTTCTTATCTAAAGGAATACCCAATTCCTTTTTCTTTTGAATCACTCTGCTTTCATCGACTCTTGATAAGATATCGTTTCTTGGATATCCTGTTTCAATTAATCGTTCTGGATTAATCGCAAAAGCACTTGGAAAGACTTTCGAACAGAAAGCATTTGGAGAAATCATATAATTATAACGAGCTACATCCACATCATATGTTTTAAACATGCTCTGTGCATCCATTTGTGAACGATAAAAAGTTGTTCCCTCTGGCACATCAATATCATGCGCTAATTTCTTTAATGGAGTTCCATGCCAAGTCTGTAAATAAATCTGATTTGGCTTTTTCAATATATATCCCGGTAACTTACAGTTCACAACCCAGATTTTAGAATGAGCTAAATAGTAAAAATAAGAGAAACTAAAATATTCAATAATTTTAGCTCTTGGAATATCCAAATTCTTCTTTTTATGATTTTTTATTGCCCATACAAATGTATAATCCTTAAATCTTTCATCCTGCATCATATACTGATGAATAGCTTTAGGATTATCAGAATACCCTCTTCCATGAAAAGCGATAAACAGAATTGTTTGATTATCGACAGGAACAAAACGATAGAATATCTTATTGCCAATTACGATACATTTATGAGCAATTTTTTTAATTTCATTTAAAATAGACATTCTATCACTTCCTTTCCTATTTCTTATTTAAGAACACTCTTTCTACTGTACGTTTCGAAGCGTTTCCATCATCAATATGGCAGAAACGATTATAGAATACTTCATAGCGCTCTTTATATTCTGTTTCAATCTTATCAATATTTTTAATTGCATCTACAACTTCATCAGTTGTATATAATAAAGGTCCAGGAACCTCAGTATTCATATCAATATAGAATCCTCGTAATTGATTCTTATATTTGTCGATATCATACGTATAAAATAATACCGGTCTTTTTAAGTTTGCGTAGTCAAAGAATACAGAAGAGTAATCTGTGATACAAATATCAGAAATCAAATATAACTCTGTGATATCATCATACTTTGATACGTTATACGCAAATCCCTCTAAACCTGTAGTATCCAGATTATCCGCAATGTATTGGTGTGTTCTTAATAACACAACATATTCATCACCTAATTCTTTGCGCATTGCATTCATATCCAATTTTAATGTGAACTTATATTGACCTTTTCCATAGTATTCATCATCTCTCCATGTAGGAGCATATAAAATCGTTTTCTTATCTAAAGGAATACCAAGTTTTTTCTTTAATTCAATGGCAATTTCTTCTTTATTTGGATCATACATTAAATCATTTCGAGGATAACCAACATCCAGCATTTCACCTTCATACATAAAACAACGAGCTAATGTTTCGGTCGAGAAATCATTGGCACTGATTAGATAATCCCAGTCTTTTCTTTGTTTGTAGAACTGTTCTTTGTATTTAGGAGAAGCCGCGGTTACTTCTTCTTGATCAAAAACAAGTCTTTTTAAAGGAGTTCCATGCCAAGTTTCCAAAAATACCTGGCCTTCTCTTTTTCTATACCAAAGAGGTGGACGGACATTAAATACTAAATATTTTGCACGCGCTAAATAATAAGCATAGCCAAAGGAAAATCTCTTAACAACTTTTCCACCATATTTAGGTTTAGCTCCATTGTTTAAAGCCCACACACACTGGAATTGATCACCATAATTCTTGGCAAGATATTCATAAATGTATTTTGGACTATCTGAATAGTTTTTCGCATTGAAAGTTTCAAATAAAACAACATTTTCTAATAATGGTTTTTTCAAGAAAATATGATAATAAGGCAACTTATACAAAGTATTTTTATTATGTAACATATTTTTAAATTTCTTTTTACCTAAATAACGGCGAACCAATTTTAATGTTTTCTTTAGATTTTTTTCCTGAATAGAGCGAATTATCTTTTGTTGAGCAGAAGTATATTCACTTATAGCGTTATCCGAACAATTCTTCATAACCTTTGAGAAATAAGGATAGTAATCCTGCTTCCACTCCAACTTTTCACTTCTTCTTAATCGCTTAATGAAATGAGAGAAACAATAATTTATAATTTTCCGATCAATTAGTTTTTGAAGAACGCCATTATTAGTAGCACTACGACTCAATTCATAAGAATGCATTCTTTCAAAGAAACGATTATCATCCTGTATTTGACGCAATGCTGGATAATTAATTGGATCATTGTGTCTTCTTTTGACGTAGTTTGAATCTAAACAGTCTTTAAAAGTCTTCGCTTTATCTAATGCTTTAATAAGAAATGGAAAATCAGAATAATATACTAAATTTTCATCAAAAAGAATTTTATTGTTTAAAAGAAATTCCTTATTAAATGCTGTTGCGACAACAGTTACATTATCTGAACCTTTTTTCTTCTTAAATAAATGATAATATGCCAACATAGCTTGATCATCATCATTTGAAGAATTTACGAATTCTAGAATCTTTTGGGCGGATTCCATTTCCTTCATTTCTTGTTCTTCTTCATCTAAATCTTCTAACTTCTTTGCTCTTTTTTCTAAAAAGTTAGCCATGTTGTTCCAAGTATTATTCACACGACCATAAACGATATCTTCTCCATTTAAATTGTTTGATAAAAACTCTAGAGCATCCGATAAAACATAGTCATCGCTATCTAGAAAATAAACATATTCGCCATTCGCTTTTGACAATCCTAAGTTACGAGCCGCTGCCACACCATGTTTGTTTTCTAACGAGTAAGTCTTAATATTCAAATCTTTATATTCTTCTTGTAAATCACTTATATCTTCTTCGTTTTGGTCCAATACTATAATCGTTTCAAAATCACGAAAAGAACTATCTTTTAAGGATTGTAAACATTCTTTTAGATAGTTTTTATAACGATAAAATGGAACAATAATACTAAATCGCATATTGAATCCTCCCTTAATTATTGTTGTTTTAATTCCTCTTTTAATTGTGTTGTACTGATTCCAACTGTTCTAGGTAAATATACAACTTCGCATTTTTCAGATAAATCGTCAAATTTACCTTTCCAGTCATCTCCCATAACTAGAATATCGACATTGTATTTTTCTATATCTTTTGGCTTTTGTTCCCATTCTGTTTCAGGGATTACTTTGTCTACATAGCGAATGGCACGTACAATTTCCATACGATCGACATCTCTAATCTTGCATTTTTTCCCTTTAATCGCATTAAATTCATCTGTACTTACCGCAACAATTAAATAATCACCTAATTCTTTGGCACGTCTTAATAAATTCAAATGTCCAATATGGAATAAATCAAAAGTTCCGTACGTAATTACTGTTCTCATAAAATTTCCTCCTATTCAAATAATCGACCTATTAATGATTGTTTCTTTGGTTTTCCAGGAATAATTCTAGATTCAAATTTCGCATCTAAAAATTTCTTTTGTTCCTTCTTTGTCATCGCATTCAACTTCTGGGTATACTCATCATAATGTTGAGCTACTTCATTGATTTCGCCATATTCTTGAAGAATGCCTCCTTCTATCCACATGGCTGTATCACAGAAAGATGTAACTTGTGGTAAAGAGTGAGAAATAAAGATAATCGTCTTGCCTTGTTTCTTTAACTCTGTCATTTTATCAATACATTTCTTTGCGAATCGTTTATCACCTACAGATAAGGCTTCATCAACAATAAAGATATCTGGATCAAGTGCCAGGTTGATAGAAAATCCCAATCGGGATTTCATTCCACTAGAATATTTTTTAACTGGCTGATAGAGAAAATCACCCAACTCTGCGAATTCAATAACCATATCCACGATTTTCTGCACATCTTTTTTCTTCAGTCCTAACAAAGCCCCTTTTAACTCGATGTTTTCTAAACCTGTCAACTGCTGGTTTAAACCTGTATTAATTGCGATTAAAGCTTGTTCTCCATGAACTGTTATTGTTCCTTCTTCTGGTTCTGTAATACCACTTAAAACAGCAGACATTGTAGACTTACCTGATCCATTGGTACCTAAAATTCCGACGACTTCACCAACAGGAATTTTAAAACTAATATCCTTTAGTGCATAGAATCTTTTTCCAGACGCTTGTTTCTTATCTTTTGATCTTAAAGTATAAATTTTTGAAACATGATCAAAGACAACTGCATATTCTTCTGCCATAAAATCACCCCTAAATTAAGTCCGCAAACTTAGATTTGAATTTGTGCATCAAAACACTTCCAAAGCAAATTAGAAACAATGTTATGGTCCAAAAACAAATCATTCTATATCGGTATGGCCAAAAACCTTCATGGAAGAAAAAACAATCGCGATATCCACAAACAACATAATAGATAGGATTTGCTTTCATAATCAGCATAATCCAACGATAGTCTTCGAATCTTGATAAAGGCCATAAGATTGGTGTCATATATAATAATAAACGCATGATAGAAGCCACGAATTTCTTAACATCACGAGCCAGCATATTTAAAACGCTTAAACATAAGGTAACAGCCCACGAAAAGACAAATCCGCAGAAACAATAATAAATTAATCCCAACCAATAAACACTTGGATAATATCCTTGTATTGTGAATATCACAAATACAACAATCATTAAACATAAATGATTAAATAATTCCTTTAAAACCACTGTTGCCGGAAGGACGCTGACAGGGAATTTCATCTTTGAAATCATTTTTGACTGGCTATAAATGGCGTTACATCCATCCACGATACATGGACGAATAAAGAACCATACAACCATACCAGCTACCATCCAGTTAAAGAAGGTAATTCCATCTACATCTTTTCGATTCATAACAACACCAAATACAAACCAATAGGTCATAATATTGATAAATGGAGCGGCAAAATTCCAGAATACGCCTAATTTTGTATCACGCATATCCGCCAATAATTCATATTTGGAAATCGAATAAATACGATATAAATTCGAAAAATTTTCTTTAAAAACATATTGAATACTTTTAAACATTATATTCACCTCAAACATAGTTTAACACATTCGTTAATATTGTACTCTTTTTACATTCTTGTTGAAACAGAAAAAAAAGGTTTACCTAAAAAAGTAAACCTCTCTTTGCGCATTCTTCTCCTTTCCAAACTCTATATTAGAGATGAAAAGTGAATATAAAATGACTATTCTTCATCTTCTGAAGAATTTTCTTCATTTTCCTGATTTTCTTCGCTTTCTTCGTCTTCATCTTCTACAGAAAGAGAATCTGTATCCGTAACACTTTCAGAAAAAGTGTGCTTTGATCGTAAGTCCCAATTATTTTTTGGCATACTGAAGAATCTTCCATCAATGGATAAATCGGAATAGAATTGAGAAATCTTATCCTCAAATTGAGCATCAGTAAATCCCATTTCTTGACTCACCTTTTTATAAATTTCAATAAAAGGCATAGGTCCACCGTTTTCTTTTAAAACGCCATAAGCAACTTCAATCATAGATTTTTTCATACTAACAAACTCCTTAAAACAATTTACATAGATTCGACTGCTTCTACTCCAATACAATCTAATGCATTAGCTAAGACAATTTGCGTAGCCTTTACTAAAGCTAGTCTTTGTGCACTTAATTCCAGGTTCTCTCTGTCCACTACCTTGCAGGCATTATAGAAGCTATGGAACTTAGATGCAAGATTTTGAATGTAATGACACATTTTATGTACTTGACGAGTCTTAGCACTGTCAATAATCACCTTATTAAATTCCTGTAAGGTTTTCATCAGCTCAATTTCTTTTTCATGTGTCAATAATTCATATGATTCAGCTTGAGGAATATCCTGTGCCTGTTTTTCAATGGAACACATTCTGGCATGTGCATATTGTGCATAGTATACAGGATTTTCATTTGTCTTTTTAGTAGCCAGCTCCACATCAAAATCAAGATGAGAATCTAAAGCTCTTTGGACAAAGAAATAACGTGCTGCATCCACTCCAACGCTTTCGCATAATTCATTAATCGTAGTGGCATTTCCTAAACGTTTTGACATTTTAACTTCCTGTCCATTTGAAACCAAACGAACCATTTGAATAATGTCTACATATAATTTATCAGCGTCGTTTCCTAAAGCTGTCATAGATGCTTTTAATCGTGGAATATATCCATGATGATCCGCTCCAAAGAAATCCACAATTTCATCATAGTTTCTTTGGTACTTATTATTATGATAAGCAATATCTGGTACTAAATATGTATAAGATCCATCTGTTTTTTGAAGAACACGATCTTTATCATCACCAAACTTTGTGGTTTCAAACCATAAAGCACCATCCTTAGTGTAAGTATATCCTTTTTCATCTAACACTTTTAAGGCATCTTGTACATATCCTTTATCACGTATATCTTGTTCTGATGACCATACATCAAAATGAACACGATATTGATTTAAATCTTTTTTTATTTTATCCAATTCAAATTGAATACCTTCTTTTCTAAAGAATTTTAAATTTTCATCCGTTGGTTCTAAATACTGATTTGGATACTGTTTAGCTAACTCAAAACCTTTTTGTTCAACATCTTTTCCCATGTATCCATCTTGTCCAATTTCATAATCTAAACCATGAGCTTGACGATAACGTGCGTTTAAAGATAAAGCAAGGTTTGTGATTTGATTACCTGCATCATTTACATAGTATTCTCTGGTTACATCGTAACCTGCTTTTTTCATAATACGAGAACAGCTATCTCCCCAGGCAGCCCCTCTGGCATGTCCTAAGTGAAGAGATCCTGTTGGATTGGCACTGACATATTCTAGATTCACTTTCAATCCATTAGAAGGCTGATTTCCAAAGTTTTCTTTTTTATCTAGAATTTCTGAAATTACTGTATTAAAAGAATCTTTTTTTAATGTGAAATTTAAAAATCCAGGACCTGCGATTTCAATGCCAGCTACTTGCTCATTTTCAAATGCATCAATTATTTGTTGCGCAATTTCTCTAGGATTTTTATGCAGTTGTTTCGTTAGCTGCATAGCCGCATTACTTGAAAAATCACCATGGGCTTTGTTTTTTGGTGTTTCAATCACAATATTTTGCCAATCTAAAGATAATTCAAAAGCCTTTTCAATTGCTTTCTGTATATCTTGTTTTAACTGGATATCAATGGATGGCATGTTCTTCCTCCTTATATATTTCTAATAAAAAATGAAACTTTTGACTTTCATCTTCTTGTACTAATTCATATTCTACTTCAATACAATTTCTATTCATTTTATATAGACTTGTATGATATTGCAAATAAATTGTTCCAAACTCAGTCTCAATATGTGATTTTGTTGTTGCGTTTTCTTTTAAAGTCATAACCACCTTATAGTCCGAAACGCTTTCAATTATCAATCCTTTTTCAAAACATTTCCAACAATAAGAACTGTCTGCTCTTTTCATTTCAATGCATAAACCATTGTTTTTTAAAGAGGAAATAGTTGAAATTCCTTTGAAAACGATTTCATTATTTATCAAATCTGATAATTGTACTGAACAATTCATAGCTTTACGGATAATATCATATATTTCAAATTTTTCAATAAAAAAAGAGAATTATTTCTCTTTTTTCGGAAAATATATTCTTTTCTTCGTTGTATTTTCCATTTTTAATAACGCCTTAACAATTTCTGAACACTGTGACAAAGGAATTAAATTTTCATTTGAATCCAGTATCCATATTGTTTCTTCTATTTCTTGATAAGGCATCAAAGCTTTTTTTCCACTTACTTCTTCATAATAGTAATACTCTAAATTTTCTATATTTGACTTTACTTCTTGAATTTGTGATTCATTTGGATCTTCTATCCACTGAAATAAGTGACGATCTAAAATTCTTTTAGAGAAATCTCTAAGAATAGAATCTTCGCTCTTTAATCCTTCTTGGAAACCATAGAACAATCGATATTCGTCCATTAAATAAAAATCATCACATGTCATATCTACAAAAGAATTAAAAACAGAAATAGGATATTTCTCTTTTATTTCAAAATATCGTTTAAAAAACATTTCAATCAATACTTCATAAGATTTCGCATCCGGATGCAAATAAACTTGCCAATACATATGGTATCTTGCCATGATGTAATCTTCTATTGAGTGCATACCACTTATTTTGACACAGAGCTTTCCATTATGATATCGCAATGTTCTTAAAATTCTTTCTAAGTCAAAGGTTCCATAACTTGTCCCTGTTTCATATGCATCTCTTAATAAGTAATCCATACGATCAGCATCTAATTGTGAGCTGATAATTTGTGATAAAACCTGATTAGGGTGTGTATGATTGATAATAGAAGCTACTTCTTTAGATAAACCTTTATGTTCTTTTTCAAGTACCTGATGAATTTCACTGTTTGAATCTAAAATAATTTGAATTCCCATTTCTTCATGATTTTTATTCGATATTTTTTCAAAAAAATGAGAAAAGGGACCATGTCCTAAATCATGAAGCAAGGCAGCACAAAGTACCTGTATTTTTTCATATTCAGAAATACTATCAGAAATAGAAGGTATTTCACTGACAATTCGACGCGTAATTTCATAGGCACCTAAACTATGTGCAAAGCGGGAGTGTTCTGCTGTATGGTAGACTTGAAAATCGCCACCTAATTGATGAATCCGATGTAGTCTTTGAAATTCTTTTGCATTTAAACAATCCCATATAACTTGATAGGATATATGAATATATCCATGAATTGGATCTCTTAATACTTTTACTTCATTTGTTTGATTAAACATTTCCATTCCTCACTTAATTTTTGAACTACTTTTTTATCTGCTTCAAAAAAATGATAACGATAAATATGATTGGGTTGTGTAAAGATAAAATGTGAATGTACACTTAATTTTGGCTGTTGTCTGGATGTAAACACAAAATAAGTTAAAACCAATTCATTTCCATCCTGAAAATCTACGTTTTTATCAAATAACCGAATATTCTCAATTTCAATATCACATTCTTCTTTCCATTCTCTTTGAATTGCTTCCACTAAATCTTCATCTTTTTCTACTTTTCCTCCAGGAAATTCATAATATCCTTTTGATGAACCGTAGTTTCTTTTGGCAATCATAACCTGATTATTTTGAATAAGAATTCCACATACGACTTTAATTGTCATATTCTACCTTTTCTTCTTTTATAATTTCAAATAATAACTGAGCATTTTGTTTCGATACTTGTTTTTGAATATCTAAGACCCTTACTTCTAAAATACGATTTCCAAAATGGATTTCAATTGTATTTCCAATATCCACTTCACTACTTGGTTTCGCGACTCTTCCATTAACGAAAATACGTCCTTGTAAAGCTAATTCTTTTGCAGCTTCTCTTCTTTTTAAGATACGTGCTGTCTTTAAATATTTATCTAATCTCATAATTACTCCAATACTTTCATTACTTTAAACAATAAATT
>R14__coassemble_52_pt1 | contig 97116 bp, 93 predicted proteins | sample R14__metabat2_low_PE_009 | metagenome-assembled genome bin R14 | reverse complement strand
TTATTCTATTGTATTTTTAAAATTTTTTTTAATTTTAAAAATTTGTAAGTGATTTCATATTGTTTTTCTTATTTTGTATGATTATTTCCTATCAAATTCCAACTATTCACTGAAAAATATTCATTTTTTCACTACAAAATTAGACACAATCTCTCTTTAAATTGTTTCACTTTCCTTAAACACTAGTTGTGCAATCAAAAATAAATGTGATATAATACGCGCATGGAAATTATAAGAAAATTAAAGATGACACCTGATGAATTCTTTGACTATTTAACCGATGGACTTTATGAAGATGTTTTAAAAACAGTCAATAAGAATGTAAAGAGAAAGGAAATAAAGGAAGGCTTCTCTTATTCAAAAAATCCCGGACGTAAAGGAAAAGGAGCCCTTACAACCATTCGTTTAAAAAAATTTGAGTGGGGTAAGCTTTACCAAATGGAAGCAAAATCTGCTGGTGATACCATGACAGTCACTTACAAAACACAAGTTCTACCAGACGGCAAGCTGGAAGTCAGAGCCACACAAGTCATCAATAGTTATGAAAAAACAAAAGATAAAAAGAATAAGTTGAGTCGTGGTTGGCATGATTTAATTTATGGTATGCGTTTATCCAATGCCATTTATGATGCTCAGACGGCGGTTGATTTAAAACATCAAGGACGTGAACAGGTTCAGTTCCATCTAGTACCTAAATGGATTCGCGAATTAGTTCAGGCTATACAAGATCGTCGCTTAGGAAAAGAGGAAGAGTAATGGATACAAAACAATTAGAAGAACAACTTTTAAAAACGAGAAGTTTCTATTTAAGATTATGTGGTATCTCCTTACTTGTTGGCTTTGGATTACCCATCATCGCCTCTATTACAGGCATTAATATTTTAGGTTCTATTGGCGTATTATTCTTAATTGCTGCTGCTGTATTCCTGGTATTAGCCTACAAAACAGGAAAAAAATTAATCAATCTATAAAAGAAAAGAGAATTCAATCAAAAACTGAATTCTCTTTTTTATTAGATTTTTTCAAGTACCATTAAAATCGTTGCCACTTCATGATCATTAATAATCACATTAAAGCTCTTTTCCAATACCTTTAATATCTTAGATACGTTCTTATAACTTTCTGAATGTTCACGAATAATCTTTTCCATATCCTTATTCTTATGGCCACTTCCACCACCTAATAAGTTATCTATTAAACAAGCAATGTGAATAAACAATCCAACCTTTTGTGATTCATCTAGATTATAGTAAATTGATAATTCATCCATCACACTTGGCAAGGTGGATTTAATTTTAGATACCGGTGTATGCACCAATGTTTCTTCCAAGTATTCATATACTTCATTATAGTCCGTTGCTTTTGTATAAATCGGTTCAAATAATAAGATTTTGTCCAATACATCCTTTGAATTAGAGAATATCTTAGAAATGCTAATGAATGGAATACCATACAGTTTCGGATCAAATGTACCTACAAAGCAATGAATTTCATATGTTTTCTTTAAATTAATGATTTCATTAATTAATTCTTTACGATTAGATACCGCTAAGGCAAATGTCTTCATACCTAAATTAGAATATTGATCAATATAGTGCTTTAATTGGGCGGCTCCACCATCTCCTGTTTCACAAAGAGTAATAATGATCTCATTTAATTTTTCTTTGTCTTCAAAATGGCTCAAAGAATTTAAGTGAGTAGCATGATAAACAGAATCAATATCATTATCCATTACACATTTTCTAGCAATATCAATTCCAACCATTGTTACAGGCATCTGAACCATACGAATATTGACATCCATTTCTTCGGACAAAGTATCTAACATAGTTTTTATCGATCCCATGTCGTACATAACAATAACTCCTGGTCCTTCATCAATCTTTTCTATCAATTGACGAATTTCCTCCATTGCGGCTTCGGTTGGCTTATCTAACTGTAAATCATATGCATGAGCATGATTAGAACGTGTCAAACTGTTGGTGACATCGCGCAAAGAAGAAGCCGTCGAATTTCCATGGAATATATATAATAAATTTACTTTCCCCTGAGCATCATCATCACTTCGAACTAAAAACATTGTGATAATGGCAATATCGTTGATTTTCAAATCCACATCAAAGTGCATTGCCAACATATCTGATAATTGAGAACTAGCTGCAAATTCTTCTGGAAAATCCGTAATAATTTGAACCGCTTGATCATCCCAAATCTTTCCCATATTCTGCTTAGTAGTAATCAGTGCATTAATATGTAAACAAAGACCATAGAAGATATCCGATTTAAATTCACGTCCCAATCGTTTTTGAGTATTTTGCATCCATTCCTGCACAATGCGTACTATTTCCGGATCCACGATTTTTTCAAGTTGATTGATTCCCTCAACTCCAGTTGATGTATGATAGAAACGATAATACAGATTCTCTATATGAGTATTCATAACCTGTTCAATACTACTTTGTTTAATTCCTCTATCTGCCATTTGGCTATATCGCTTATTAATTTCGGAATAAATATCGTCATTGGAATACATATCTGAAAATTTTTGATATCCCATTTCTTTATCGTAGAAAATAGAGGATCCATGACTTTCCACAAAGCCTAAATCCAATTGATGGTATTTCTTCTTCAATAATCCTTTTCGTACTTGAGGTTTAAAGTCTTCCAAACAAACTTGAATCACACTATCTGGGTCATCCACAACACGAACATATGCATTGGCACATGCAACTTTAATCGTAAGAGCTAACTCCTTTACATTAAATTCATAATCTGCCAGCAATAAAGCCTCAATGGATTCAATTGTAACATCAATTGAACGTTTTGAATTGTTGGCTTCTATTGAGAAGAAATGATTCACTAATTCAAACACTTCTTCAATGGAACGGTCCTTTAACTCTGGCAAATCAATTGAGATAGGAACTTTATCAATCGCTATAATACCACTCGATAAATTTCCTCCTAAAATCAATAAAACATCCGAATAGTCTTGATATTGTGAATGATCTTGTGAATAGATTCGCCCTGTATCTAAAAAATCATGCAAACGAGAAATTTCCTTAGCGCTTAAATATTCAATCTTATCAATAAATAAAATACCACCTCTTGCCTTTTCAAAGGCACTCGTGCTAAAATCACCTTCTTTTCCAAATAATTCATCATTCATCATTTCTGAATTGTTTTGGAAAGAATACAAACTGACTTTCACAAATGGTGCATCTTGATTTAAAACATGTGTTTCTTTGGCAAATTGATCAATTAAATTCGCAAAGAAAGTCGACCCGCATCCTTGTTTAGAACTAATTCCTATATTTAAACTCTTATTTGGATATAAAATAGCAGCTTTTGCCAATTGCACAGCTGTTCGCAAGCTTCCATTTTGTCCAATTAACTGATCGAAACAAGATTCATCCAAATTATTATTTTTTTGGGAAGCTAATGTATATAAAACCGGACGAGTTGCACTCTTTTCCAATCGTCCATCTTTTACTAAATCATTCAACGCCGTAGAGACATTAGAACGCTGCATATTTAATGCTTTTGCGATTTCTTTTGTTTCCATTCCTTTCGCATACTCTTTCTTTGAATAAATTTGTTCGCGAATAAATTCAAATATCATATCCTTTGAAGTTTTCATAATTGTACCTACCTTAATACGATCTTTTTAATAATTATACACTGAAGACATTTTTTGGGACAACAAATTAAACACAAAATTATTAAATAATTTAAAAAAAAGAGGAAATAAATTAAATATTTTTAAGTGTATAAAAAAGAATTGTCTAATCTTTCAACTTCTATATTCTAATTTCTCTCAATAATAGACACAAATCCATTAACAATGAATACCTTAGACATCAAAAAAATAATATTCTAGAAAACAAAAATAGATGGATGATTATACACTTTTAAATTAGAAAGGAATATAATAAACCCATGAACATTCCTACAAAACATTATCAATTCACACAAAAAGAAGTAGATAAATTTAACTACAAATACGAATCCAACTGGAATGAGATTCATAAATATACATTCTGGTTTGTATCTTTTGATATTGACGATGATCGCAATGAAACCTATTTTGACAATTTTGAAGAAGCACAAGAAGAATATTTTAAAGTCAAAAAATTTCTACAAACATATAAACCAATATTAAATCTTACTCATTCATTAGAAAAACCCTTGATTCTTCGTTTGATGTGCCACAACGTTTTTAAAAACGAAAAAGGAGAAGATGTTTTCTGGAAAATGAATATTCGCAATGAAGATTATCTAGAAATGGATGAAGAAGATATTTTATGATAGAATCATTTCATCGAGGTAAAAATTTATGTTAGAAGAGTTATATCCAAATAGTTTTGTTATTACATATCTTCCATGGGTATTATTAGTACTTGATGCCTTCATGGCTGGCTCTTTTATCCAGCAAAGAGGTGAAACAACTTATGTGTCCTATGGATTAAGAGGTGGAATCATTGTAGGGGCCATTGTATATTTGCTCCATCTATGTTCTTTACAGATGGCCATGGGTGTTTGTGTCTTTTTTGCACTCATTATAGGACTTGTTATACCTAAAAAGAATGGGAATGGAACAAAGAAAAAAGAAACCAATCCCAATGTTGTCAAAAGTAAGGCTTTATTAAAGAAAGAAGCCGAAAAAGAAGCAAAAGAACAAGCAAAATTAGAAGCACAAAAGAAAGCAGAAAAAGAGAAAAAAAAGAAATCCAAGAAATAAATCCTGGATTTTTTTATGATCTTACATACGCTTTAATAACTTTAATTTCTTCCCCTTCACTCATTCCATATGGACGAACTGTGTATTCTGAAATAGAAGCTGGGATAATAAATGTTTCTGCATAATGTACAACATAGGGTTCAAATGCATTTGTTGGACTTTCAACAATAGCTTCTTTTCCATCGATTAAGTTTAACATATTCACCGTACCATTTGTCTTATGATAAGAAGAATCAGATACTGTATAGCGTCTCGTTTCAATAAATTCTAATTCATGTAAACCTGTATGCTCAACACGACAAGTATTCCCTTCTTCTTGCACTTCCTTAGTCGCATTCACTAAGTTTTCTTTTACCCACTGTGTTGTGCGATCCCATTGAATCACATTCTTTCCGTGTTCTACATTAATAGGTCTAGGTCTTCCATCCAATCCAACGCGAGCCCAGTCCCAAAGCTTGAATGTAAAGATATAAGGAGTGGCGCTGATTTCAAGTACCATAGCACCTGCTCCTGAACAGTGTATTGTACCTGCTGGAATCAAGAAATGATCATGCTTCTTTGCCGGGAATTTATTTACGTACTTTTCAGCGTCAAATAAAATTTCTCCTGTTTGTGCTTTACGTAAATCTTGAATCATTTCATCTGAATTGATTCCTTCTTTTAATCCTAAGTAAACACATGCTCCTTCCGTAGCATCTAGAATGTAGTAACTTTCATCCTGTGTGTAATCCATTCCAAATTGTTTTTTTATGTATTCTTTTAATGGATGTACTTGTAAAGACAAATTTTGTCCACCAATTGTATCCAAAAAGTCGAAACGAATAGGAAACTCAGCTCCAAAACGTGCAAACACTTGTTGTCCTAATAATTGCTTTGGCTGATACAATACTAAATCCATAGCAGGCAATTCAAAGATAACCCCATCGTAATCAAAAAGAATACTATTTTCCTCTGGAACACCATCAAAAGACCATGCAAAGTTTTTCTGAGTCGAATCTAGATGACAGACTTCCTTCATCCATTGTCCACCCCATACACCTGGGTCAAAATAAGGAACCGTTCTAAAAGGGATATGTGATAGTTTTTCTAAACTCTTTCTAAATGTATCCCCTGTAATCATCTTAGGATCATTTTTCTTGTTGGTATCTACTACATAATCAAATGTGTTGAATAATTGTTCTTTATGTTTATCCGCTATTCTCCATTCAATAAAGTAACCGCGTTTATTCTTCTTAAGAATTTCTTCATCATTATTTGTTGCTTTATAGTTAGGCATGCCCGCTCTATAACGCAATTGGATTTCCCAACGAGCCATATCAAAGTAAACATTGATATCACCTTTAGTAACCAACGATGCTGCCACGCCACAAACAACACATAATCCTGTTGCATTCTTTACTGTTTCTTTTGCCTGTTGTAATTTGTCTACATCAATAAAATCAATAAATTCTCCGAAATACATTTTTCCAAAAGTTCTATCATCTGTTAAATGATATTTCATCTGCTCTGTAATCGTTTGACTTTCTTTAAAAAGATCAATTGTATGTATAATTGTGTCTGCATGCAAAGAAATCACTAGTTCTTCTACTTCTTTTTCATCCACTCCAGGATAAAAATCAAGTACAAGGGTTGTATTTTCTTTTACTTTGCTTAATAATTCATTCTTAATGTTCTCATATCCACAAATGGCTTTGGCATCAATCTTTGTTGCAGGATATGGATTGTATTTTGATTCAAAATTTAAATAGGACATATTTTTTCCTCCTGAACAAATGTTATAACATCAAAATTAATGTGTCAATAAATGTTATAACATTTAATATTTATTTCGCACGATTTCCAATGCACAAATAAAATCATTAATTTCCAGTGTATCTCCATTATCAAGTTGTACTCTTGCATTCATCCTTCCAAAGACTTGATGTTGGTCACTGACAATCACGCCAAAATTCATGCAAGCACTTCGATCTAGGATGGGTACAAATTCCCCTTTAAATCGATTATCGTTTGATGTAATCATCCATGGACTAGTATATTGTTTTTGCCCATTTTGTATCGGGATATGAAATGTAACCTGATCTAGTTTATGAATTTTTCCCTGATAGTATATCGCATTCTCACTAGCACTGCTTCGATCAGAGAACCCATAACCTAAGTTAAATCCAAACGCCTCTCCATTTACTCGTCCACTACCAGTTCCCCAATACCATGTATTATCATAGGTCCAGACACCTCTTCCCCAGTCCAGTACGCCTAATGTATCTGTTCGTGTAAAAGAACAGACTCTTTGCCCTAACACAACCAAGCCTTTGGCCTCCAAACAATTCATCTTACAGTTATAGTAGAAAGCCGTTGGCTTTTCTTTCCAAGGTGTGGCAATATACATAGCTTCCATATCAGGTTCATATACAGATAATTCTGCTGTAAATAATTGTTTATCTTTGCCAAAGTTTCGAAAAGAACAACTAATATGACGATGATGACCTCTTCTTTCAAAGACTAAATCCAGTCGCTTAGTATGACATTGACCATGAGGGTCACTTGTACTTGTGCCTAACCCAAATGCTTTTCCTAAAGGAAGAACAGCAATTTCAGAATCTGTAATCTCCCATCCTTTTTCAAAGTCCAAAAACGAAACAGACAACAGACCAACATAACCCAAATCAGAAATCGTAAAGGCGACACCTACTTTATCATTAGTAAATAAATAGTAATCCCATTCTTTCTTACGAAACCATGGGGCTTTTATATTCTCTCTTTTATACTTCATATACTCGCATCTTGCCCATCCAGGATTTTCAATAAAACCCTTTGAAGATGGAATTGTACAAATATTCTTAATTTCATTGTTCATAAGGAAATCCTCCTAAATTCATTATATACAAAAAAAGAATAACCCTAAATTAGTTATTCCTTATTTTTGATCGTATTGTTTTACCTGTACGCTTTTCGTATTAAAATCAATAAAGATTTGATATGCATAGTTATCTTCACTCGTATCCCATATTTCTACAAACATTGGTGTGATTTCTATTAGAATCTCACTGTCTTTATGAGAATACTTGTTATAGCTTTGCCATAAATATTTTTTATATAGTGTTTCAAACTTTCTATCTTCCTGTTCAACCACCAAGCCCTTATTCTCAGCTATCCCTTCAATTTGTACTCCACTCCAGCATAGAGCTACATTGGGATTTTGAAAAAGTTGTTGTGTCTTACGAAAGTTTTGGTCGGTTTTAAAATACACTTTATTATCATAGAACAAACAACTGACATTGCGAACCATTGGATAATTGTCAACACAGCTTGCCAAAGCCATAATTTTCCAATCTCCTAATTTTTCAAACATAATTTGAACAGCTTGTTCAAAAGTAAGATTTTTATCAACACTAAACTGCATAATTTTTACCCCTGAATGAAATGTTTAATAGGTGCACTGATTTTCTTATATAAAAAGAATGTAATCACACTGGATATTCCTCTGGAAATGAAATTAAATGGAATAACAGACCATAACACAAAAGTTAATTTATCTGTAATAAAAGGATTTACAGCATTAAACATACCAATAATTCCTTCCCAACTCATACCATATAAATAAATGTAAGCTGGATAAATCAAGTAAAGGTTTGTAAAAATTGCGACAACAATGCTTGTTAGTGATCCAATGCATAAACCAATCACAGCACCCTTCTTTGTACGATTTTTACGATAATAAAGAATAGCGGGCAAAACATAAGCACAACTTAATAAAAAGTTCTGAATTTCTCCAGTAAACATGGAACTCGTCCCTTTGAATACTAAAATCAATCCAAGTTTTATCACTATAATCTCAATGGCTCCAATCGGCCCTAAAATAAACCCACCGATAATTTCTGGTAAAGCGCTGAAATCGAAATTCGCAAATAAAGAAATCATTGGAATATTAAAACTAAAAAATTGAAGTACAAACGCAACAGCACCCATGATTGCTGCCATAGAAATCTCTCTGACTTTTGAATTCGTCATATCCACATCCTCCTAAAGCTTTCAAACGCCGATGAAAATAAAAATGTGCACTTTTGGGGTGCACATAAAAAACAATCAGAAAAACTTTCCATCTTTTCCCATCCGGACTTTACCGTCGGTACTGGAATTTCACCAGTTCGGCCTGCATGCAGGTTCATGGACTTTACCATCGGTTAGGAATTTCACCTTACCCCAAAGACGTTCTTATTCACTTTTACTTTACAAGTTTAGCCTTTATTACACTATCTGTCAACTAAAGACTATTCTAATACAAATACACTTAAATGATTTGCCTTACAAGTAAAACGGCCCCAACCATTATCGATGTAGACTCTATGGTGTGGATTATAAATATCATAGAAGAAACAATTGTTGAAGGGTTCACCTACATACATGTATTTATCTCCATCCTGGCGAATAGAAAATAAACAAGCCATCCCACCTTCACGAGTCCATCCCATTTGGTAATCATCTTCAAAGTAGTCATTTTGCCATCCGTAACAGAAATTTCTTCGAACATACAACAAGCCATCTAATTCATCATGAATAGGAATTGCTTTCGAATAATGAATACCATAATAATCGCCATAAAAAACGCAGGGATACCCTTGTTCCCTTAATAATATGCATGCATAAGCCATTGGCTTAAACCATTTATAGACATAAGAGGCTAACCCTTTTTGAGGTTGTGTATCATGATTATCTACAAATGTTACAGCATGTACAGGATTTCTTTGCACCAATGTATCTTTAAAAAGATTTCGTAAATCATACGTATCTCTATTTCTAGAGCATTCGTAAAAATGATAATGAAGAGGTACATCAAATAAACTCATACAATAATCAACATTGCTTAGATATTCTTCTAATTCTTCTACAATTCCCGACCAATATTCTCCAACTACAAAATAGTCTTGCTTCTGCCGCATATGCCATAGCCAGTCTTTATAAAATTGATAATCGATGTGCTTTAAAGCATCCAAACGAAATCCATCCGGATGAACAGTATCCACAAACCAGTCTCCAAAACGCATTAGTTCTTCTTTTACATCTTCTTGATTGTGATCAATATTAGCTCCCATCAAATAATCAAAGTTTCCAAATTCTTGACTCACATGGTTTGACCATTGATGCCCATGCAATAAATAAATACCTCTTTTATGAGAAAAGAAGTCATAATCTACCCCGCTAAAATGATCTTGTGTCCACTTAAAAGAAGAATACATATTATGTCGATCGTAGAAATTAAACTGTGTAGGAACTAATAATTTTCTCCTTTTTTGAGTCACTTTATTCCGATTAGACGACGAAACCATTTGTCCATACGACACATTCACATTATCCGAACCCATTTTATGATTCAAAACAATATCTGGATAAACATGGATATTATTTTGATGGCAAGATTCGATTGCCTGTATAAATTCATCTTTATAGCCATACTTTGTACGTACCGTCCCTTTTTGATGAAACTGACCTAAATCATATAAATCATATAATCCATAGCCTATATCCCGAATCCCACTGGCCCCTTTAAAAGCCGGTGGCATCCATACGGCAGTAATTCCTAATTGTGATAAATGATAAGCATCATCTGCTAACTGGTTCCATAAGTTTTGTTCTGGTTTGATATTACTTTCAAAATACTGCATCATAACACCCATATCATCACCTCCAAAACTTCTTTTCATTATACCATTCATTTTCTCTTTTTTATTTTTAGATTAAGAAATATAATAAAGACAAGAAATACTTGGAGGAAATCATAATGGAACAAGATAATAGGCCTTATGTTGACTGGCAACTAGTCAATGATTTTATGGTAGCTGTATTTGAAAAATATGGTGTACCTTTAGAAGATGCAAAGATATGTGCAGATGTCTTATTAGAAAGTGATCGCAGGGGAATAGAAAGCCATGGTTGCAACCGATTCAAACCAATCTATTTAGACCGCATTAAAAATGGAACATTACTTCCTGTCACAAACATAGAAATTCTAAAAGAAACGCCAACAACTGTTGTGATGGATGCTCACGATGGAATGGGTATGGTTGCATCTTATAAGATGATGGAAATGCTGATTGAAAAAGCAAAAACATATGGTATGGCTGGTGGAGCCATCACGAATTCTACTCATTATGGAATTGCCGGATATTGGACAACAATGGCCGCAAAAGAGGGTATGATTGGAATTTCCGGAACCAATGCTCGCCCTTCTGTTGCTCCAACCTTTGGAGTTGAGCCAATGATGGGAACCAACCCAATGACATTCACAATTCCTACAGACGAAGAATTCCCATTTAATTTAGACTGTGCCACTTGCATCATTCAAAATGGTAAGATTGAATTCTATGAAAGACAAGGAAAACCAACACCAGAAGGATGTGTTGTTTCTGATACAGGTGAAACTTTAACGGATTCCGGTCAAATTCTAAAGGATATGCGTGCTGGTCATGCCGCATTACTTCCACTTGGTGGACTAGGCGAAGCAACAGCTGGTTATAAAGGTTATGGATTCACAACCGTTGTCGAAATTCTTTCGGCTGCCCTGGCAGGTGGAAATTTCATGAAAGCATTAAGTGGAAAAGATGAAAATGGAAATAATCAAATGTATCATTTAGGACACTTCTTCTTTGTGATTAATCCAGATTTCTTTATGGGTGAAGAAACATTCAGAAAAACAGCTGGAGATATCTGCCGTGGACTTCGTGCTTCTAAAAAAGCTCCAGGACAAGATCATATTTATACAGCCGGAGAAAAAGAATATCTAGCTTGGCAATATCGTAAAGATAAGGGTGTACCAGTAGGAGAATCTATCCAAAAAGAATTCATTCAATTACGTGATGAATTAGGATTAACACAATTCAAATTCCCATTTGAATAAAAACAACGGGCTCAACTTGAGCCCTTTTTATATGCATTTAAAATATTTTAAAGCTTTATATAATCCATCATTATCTACAGCATCGGTTATATAAGTCGCAATTTTTTTAATTTCTTCTACTCCTTGACCCATCGCAATCGAAGTATTCACCATTTGCAGCATTTCTAAATCATTAATTCCATCACCAAAAGCCATTGTTTGTGAAATAGGAATATTGAAATAATCACAGAAAATCTGAATGCCATGTCCTTTAGAAATACCTGACTGAACAATATCTGCATAAAAATGTGGTGTCGCCAAGACGTCAATACCTTCAATGTATTTGAACATGCTAAATTCATCATTAAATGCCATTAACATACAAACTTCTTGTCCCTGATAAGGAATAATTTCAAAATCATCATGTTTGCCAAAGAACTCCATACCTCTAAAAGCTTTTTCATTCATTGGCATATTGTACCAATAATCTTGTCCTTCATATAATAAAACAATCCCATTTTCAACACTCGTCTTTTCCAATTCATATAAAACTTCTTTTTTAAAACAGTGTTTATCTAATGTCTCATTGTTCGCATTTACACTCAATGCTCCATTATAAAGAATGTATCCATCCCATTCAATGAAATTTAATTCTTCAATTTCTTTTAAAGCAATAAAACCTCTTCCTGAACAGATAATACATTTCTTTCCTTTTTCTTTTAATTTTTTTAAAGCCATCAGAGTAGATTTTGGAACAGTATGTGTATTGTTGTCTAATAAAGTACCATCTACATCAAAAAAGAAACATTCATAATTCATGTAAGTATTATATAATACTTACATGAAAAATCGAAAACCAAAATGTATAAATGAGAAGAAAATATCTTCTGTTTTAATTCCTTTAATAGAAGTCAATCATGAAATTCACATTCTTTTTGAAGTCCGTTCAAAAACATTAATTCATCAACCAGGGGAGATTTGTTTTCCTGGAGGCAGAAAAGAGAAAGGGGACACTTCAACAATCGACACTATTCTTAGAGAAGCAAAAGAAGAATTATTAATTGAAGATCAAAACATTGAAATTCTTACACCCCTTGATTACTACTTCTCAGTTAACGGTATGCGTATTGATGCTTATTTAGGAAAACTAATCGATTATAAATACACTTTTAATGAAGAAGTAGAAAATGTATTTACCGTACCTTTGGATTATTTTTTTAATAATGAGCCTTTACATATTATCAACGAAATACAAACCATACCCAATCCCAATCTACCAGATTACTTAAAAGACTATCATTGGGCCAAAGGAGAAAGTGATGTATGTCTTTATCAATATCAAGATAAAGTCATTTGGGGAATTACTGGACGTATTCTTTACTACAATCTAAACAATATAAAAGAAGAAATGCGTTAGATTTCATTTCTTCTTTTTAATTTTCTAAAATAAATTAAGCATAATGCAATTCCAAAAGTCGTAGCACATGGAGCCGCCAGTCCAATATAAGTTAATGATGCATTAGGTTGAATACTCATTACATACGAAATAGGAAGTCGTATAAAGAAAGATTGAATCAATCCTTGTGCCATGACAAATAGCGATTTAGAATGTCCATTATAATACCCTAAAAAACTAAACAAGATACTGGTTACTACTGCTTCTGGTGAAAAACCTCTTAAATATTCAAAAGCACGTACAATTACTTGTTGGTCATTAGTAAACAAAGATGCTACCAAATCGCCCTTAAAGAAAATCACAACCATAATCACCAAACCAATGGAAGCGCCAATTCCCATCCCACAAAACATTCCTTTTTGTGCTCGATCCTCTTTTTGAGCACCTACATTTTGCGAAACAAATGGTGTCATACACTGCATTAAACTAGAGGGAATCAGCATAACAAACGATTGGATTTTTTGAGCAATTCCATATCCACTCGATGCATCCAAACCCAATTTATTCACGAAAGCACATAATGCCAGAAAAGTAACATTGGTCAACAATTCTTGTAAAGCAAGAGGAATTCCTATACGGAGAAACTGAATCGTAGGTCTTGCCAGTACAAAATCCTTTTTCGTAATTGTAAAAGGTAACTTCATTTTCATGATTACAACCAAGGATAAAATCACGCTCACAGCTTGCGCAGCAATTGTTGCCAAAGCAGCACCAATCACATTTAAATGAAGTCCAGCAACCAACACCAAATCCCCAACAATATTAACGACACAGGCAACAGCAACAAACAATAAAGGAAGCGTTGAATTTCCCAAACCTTTGAAAATACTTCCAATAAAATTATAGAACACAACAAATATAAATCCCGTCCCACAAATACGAATATAAGTAGCCGTTAAGTCTATTGCCTGTTCGGGAGCCTGCATCAAAATAGAAATAGGTCGTGCAAACGCAACTAAAATAATCGATAGAAGAATAGAGACAATCGCAAAAAAGGTAATAGAGTTTCCTAAAAGAGGTCCAATGTATTGTTCTTCTTTAGCCCCCAGATAACGTCCCATTAACACTGTAACGCCTGTTACTAAAGCAATCACAACAAAAGTTACTAAATTCATAATGCTGCTGCCCGTTGAGACACCAGAAATACCCGCTGTTGTTCCAAATCGTCCAACAATTAATAAGTCAACCGCTCCATACATAGCTTGTAGAATTAAGGCACCTAGAATGGGTATCATAAAGGAAATCATCTTTTTAAAAATACTTCCCTGAGTAAAATCTTGTTTATTTTCCATCATTTCATCTCCAAACAACAGCATGCATTATAGCACTAAAATCATGTAAAAAAAAGCACAGGCATTAATCCTGTACTTCAATATCAAGCCCTAGTTCATTAGGAAGAAATCTTGGACAAACACTATCGGATGTAGAGATAACCGAAGCTGCAAGTCTTGTTCCAATATCACACGCTTCTTTTAAGCTCTTTCCATATGTTAATCCAACGGCTACGCCAGCAAAGAAGGAATCTCCTGCGCCGGTCGTATCCTTAACCTCTACTTTTTTTGGAGGGCAAATTCCTTTTTCTCCATCCATGGATGCAAAAACAGCACCTTGTCCTCCCATGGTCACAACCATCTTTGGAATTTTGGCATTCTTCACATTTTTGTATAAAATTTCTACCATTTCCTCAGGACTTGTTTGTGAATAATCTTCTGAGAAAAAGATTCCAGCTTCTTGCTCATTGCATACAAAACAAGCCGTATGTTGAATGCGATCTCTTCTTTTAACGGCAATAGACATATTCGAAACCAAAGCAAAGACGTCTTTATTGTATTTTTGTGCATAAGAATAAATCTTGCTTACTGTTTCTTTTTCCATATCTAGTTCTAGAATAATCGAATCCGCCTGGGCAAAAATCTCATCTCCATGTTTATCTAAGATTTTTGAAATTGGAAGTAAGTCTGGTCGTTTGGAAATGGAAGCAACAACATCCCCCTCATTATCAAAAACAGCCAGCCATGTTCCCATTCCATCTTGTACTTTTTTTATGTATTTTGTATTCACCTTATGATTCTTCAAACAATCAACTACTTCTTTTCCCATCGCATTATCATCTACCAAAGACACAAAAGTAGGTCGTAATTCAATATTGGCAATATCTTCCACTACATTACGAGCGACGCCTCCATGTACTTGAATAACTCTTCCTTCATTTCTTCCTTTTGGGATATAGGTATTAAATGGATATCCTTTAATATCTACAAATACTGAACCAAATACTACAATTCCCATACTTTCTCCTATTCTATGCTCTTTAAAGCCTCAACTGGATTAATACTATCCAGTGTCTTATCCATAATCAGTGATACAGCTATCGCAAATAATAGGCATAGACTCGCTGCGATGCCATAACTAACTAAATAAAGAGATGTTTCTAAATAAATAGATGGCAAGTTTAAAATAATTGTTAAAGTAGAAACAAAAACCCTTCCCAAAGGAATTCCCAATATAATCCCAATGAAAGAAAGAATCATTGTCTCTTTATCGACATACAAATGCACTTCATGGTTATAAAATCCCAATACTTTGATTGTCGCTAATTCTCTTTCTCTTTCTGAAATATTCGTTGTTGCCAAAGTAAACAGAACCACAAAGGCTAAGGCTGCTGACATAAAAATAATAATATAGACAACCATGTTTATTAATAAGAAAGCATCACTAAATTGATTTTTTAAATCTTGTGTGCTTAAGCAATTTAAGATTCCATCTTTTAAAGATAAATTTTCACCATATTCAACTGGATTGCACCCTTCTTTTAAATGTAGATAGATACAATTGGGTTCATACTTCTCAAAATAGGATTCAAAAGTTGATTTTGTCATATAAATATAATTGCTCAAGTAGTTTTTTGTTAAAGTTGTAACAGGCACTTTTGCTTCCGTTAAATCCAATAAGCGTAAAGATATTGTATCACCATCACTAAATCCTAATACACTACCTGCATTTTGCGTTACATAGATCTGATTATCTTTTAAACTAAGTTCATTATAATCTAAATCTTTTAAAGAAATATAGTCTTTTAAATCTTCCCCATTTTCAACAACTACCATATTAATTGATAATTCATCATTATTATAAATAATTGTAGCCGATGTCATTTCTAGATTTAAATAGGATGTCACATCTTTATCTTCTTTGACATAGGATACCAATTGCTCATTATCATCCCCTATTGCCATAACATCGTATTGAAATGTTTGTTCATATTGTCGAGGCAACAAATCAGCAACAGAATCTTTTACACCAAATCCAAACAACAATAAAGCCATACAACCAGCTATTCCAAAGATAGTCATACACATCCTTTTTTTGTATCGGAACAAGTTTCGTATTGTTACTTTATTTAGAAAAGATAGACGCTTCCAGATAAAAGTGATTTTTTCTAAAAGCACACGCGATCCTGAACGTGGAGCTTTAGGCCGCATCAAAATAGAAGGCATTTGTTTCAATTCACTATGACACGACCATATCGTCGCCAACAGAATTCCTCCTAAGAATAATGCAGGGCCAGCAATTCCATAATTTGGTACAAAGTCCAAATAATAAACTGGTAATAAATACATGGTACTAAAGATAATAAATAAAACCTTAGGTATAATCACAAAAGCAAGGAACGTTCCAATCACACAGCCCAGTCCACAGGCACAACACGAATAAATAATGTATTTTCTTCGAATTTCTTTATTCGTAAAACCCAATGCTTTATACGTTCCAATCAAGCCTCTATCTTCTTCTACCATACGTGTAATCGTTGTTAGAGAAATAAGAATCGCAACAATAAAGAACACGGCCGGGAATACGCGCGCAATGCCCTCAATGGAATCTGCATCACTTCCAACATTTTTGTATCCATCCAAAGAATTACGATCTTGTACATACCAGGTCGCTACATCAATATCATCTAATTCCTTATAGGCTTTTTCAAACTCTTCTTGCGCCTCTTGTTTTCCCTCATTATATTCTTTCCATCCATCGTCTAGTTCACTTTGTCCATCAAGAAGTGTTTGGTAATTAGAATAAATTTCATTCCATCCCTCTTGTATTTGTGCATAAGCAGAAGCCTCTTGTTGATTTAATAACGTTTCACTGTTACTCAACAAAGTAGATGCTTCATTCAGTTGCTCTTGTTTGGCATCTATTTCTTGTTGCTTTGTAAGGATAGAATTAGCACCTTGGTACGCTGCTTCTAACTTTTCTTTTTGCGAATTCAATTGCGTTAATTGCTCTTGCAGATAAGCTTTAGTTTGCTCATCTTCTGTTTCCTCAAGCATCTGTTGTACAGATTTAATCCCACTTATTATCTGTGCAGATGACTCATCATAATTCGCAATAATCTCCTGACAAGTCATGCCAGCTTGTGATTCTAATTGTTCTTTTGCAGCATTTAGTTCACTTTGTCCTTGTTCTAACTGAGAGAGTCCGGATTCAATTTCTTGTTTGTTTTTGGATAATGTATCTCTTGCACTTTGAAATTGCTCATTGGCATTTTGCGTATTCTCATTTAACGTTTGAATTGCTTCATTAATCTGTGCAAATCCATCATTAATTTCTGCCTGTCCATCTTCTAATTCCTTTAAAGCATCACTTAATTCTTTATTAATTTTATCTTCTTCTTTTTTAATTTCTTCATAAGCATCATTATAAATTTCATCTTGTCTTGCTTTTTCTCTTTGTGATTTGATTGTCTTTTCAATGTTGTTTTTGACTTCTTTAACACTTTCAATGTATTCATCACCATAGCAGAACAAAGAAGCACTATCATCCAATATTAAGGATATCGATGTATAGATTTCATTATCAAAAGCTTCTTTGGTCACAAAGACGGTATTGTCTTTAATATTGCTGCTACGAAATGAAGTTGCACTCAAAGGATTATCTATACTTCGAATATCTACCACAATCCCAACAATTTTAAATGTGTCATTTACCAAATTTGAATCTTCGTCTAAATCGAAGGTTAAGGTATCATTTAATGAAGCGTTGGTATCCGATAAAAACTTTTCCGTAACTGCCACTTCTTTATTTGTTTTTGGAAGTCTTCCTTCTAAAACGTAAGGAGTATCTATTCCCTTTTCACTTAAAGTTTCCACGGTTAAAGAAATATCACTATCACAAACTTCTGCTTTAAGAGTTTCTGAATAAATTCCTTCAACCCAATCCACTTGTTTGACTTGTTCTAATGCTTCTACATCATCATCTGTTAAACCTAAAGTAGAAACAATTGATAAATCATGCAGATTTTGACCATCATAAAAAGCATCTGCCGATTCACGTAAATCTTTGCACCCTGCTTGTAGTCCAGAAAACATCGCAACGCCAAGTATTGTAATGATGGAAATAGAAAAGAATCGTTTCTTACTTGTTCTAATGGTTTGAAAGATATCTTTATAAAATGCATTTTTCATTAAAACCATTATACTTCGATTTTACATCTTTCACAATTTGATAAAAATAGTCTATACTTTTATTGGAAGGATGATGTTATGAATAATTTTGATTTACATATGCACTCTAATTACAGTGAAGATGGTCAATATACTCCACATGAACTTATTCAGATGGGAAAAGAAAAAGGCATGAAAATTATGGCTTTAAGTGACCACAACACAATTATTGGAGTGAAAGAAATGATAGAAGCCGGAAAAGCAGAAGACATTCAAATCATTCCCGCTATTGAATGTTCTACCGTTTATAGAGGAATGGATGTTCACTTATTAGGTTATGGTATTGATATTAACTATCCTTACTTTGTACAATTGCCTGACTTACTTAAAAAGAATTCATACACACAGTTTTTAAAAAGATGTGACAAGATGAATGAAGTTTATGGATTGAGCTTAGATGGTGAAAAGCTTTGGAAAGAATGTGATGGCAAAGCTGCCTGGTTCACATTATGCCAAGCTGCCTTCCATGATCCAAAGGCTAAAGACATTGAAGATTTTCAAGATTACTTACCAGGTGGTAAAAGATGTAATCCAGCACCTGTTAATTTCTATTGGGACAAATGTCAGGAAGGAAGCCCTTTACGTATTCCATCTACAAATCCTACATTAGAAGATTCTATACGAGAAATCCATAATGCTGGAGGTTTAGCCTTTATTGCCCATCCATTTAATAACTTTGATCATAAAGAAGACTATCTTCAAGAAGTTATTGATATGGGAATTGATGGCATTGAAGCATACTCCAATTACCACACTGAAAAACAAAATGAATTTTATGAACAATATTGTTTGGACCATCATTTATTAATAAGTTGTGGTTCTGATTTCCACGGAAATAAAAAGCCATCCATCATCATGGGAGAATATGGATTAAAAAAAGATGGAAGCACCTATATTAAGGATATTTGCCGAAAGCTTGCTCTCAAAGATATTAAAGTCGTTTTGTGCGATATTGATGGAACACTTTACAATTGGTCTCGTACCTTAACAAATGAAACGATTGAAGTCATCAATAAACTTCATGAACAAGGCATTGAATTCGGATTAGCTTCTGGTCGTCCTTATGAAGAATTGGTCAAATACGCTGAAAGCTGGGGATTTGATTATCAGTTTGATGCGATTATCGGTTTAAATGGAGCCGAGGTCTGGGATTGTCATTCTAATATCAATCATGAGTATTATCAGTTAAGTACTGACTTATTAAAAGAAATAATTGAATTAATGTCACAGTTCACTTGCAACCCATTTATGTACTGGAATCAAAAATTATTATGTATTAATCACGATGCCATGATTACCAAATCCGCCAAGACAAGTCAAAGAGAAGTTGTTGTAGCCAAAGATATTAGTGAACTCTATGCACAACCAAATGCCAAAATTATGTTTCGTATGGAAGAAAGCGAAGTCAAAAAAGTTGAAAAATATTTAGAAGCCCATCCAAGCAATGAATATGTAGGTTTTAAAACCCAGTCGACTTTAATAGAATTTATGGACCCTAGAATATCGAAAGGTTTTGGGATTGATAAATATTGTGAAATCACAGGCATTCAACCAAATCAAATATTATCTTTTGGAGATACAACAAACGATAATTCTATGTTAGAAAGATGCGGCTGGTCTGTCTGTTTAATAGATGGAACAGATGATACAAAAGCGATATCTAAGGACATAACAGAATATTCATGTGCGGATAGCGGATTTGCTCGATATATGAATAAATACTTCTTTAAATAACAAAAGAATGGGCTCATACCCATTCTTTTATATTAGCAATCCTATTGCATGAATAAGAAAAGCTGCAAGCCAGGCAACCAAACATTGCCATAATACTAAAATAATTGCGGATTTCGATCCAAGTTCTCTTTTAACAGAAGCAATCGCAGCTACACAAGGTGTATACAAGCAAGAAAAAATCAACATAGTGAATGCACTTAGAGGTGTTAATACATTAGTTACACCCCCACTGGAAGCAAATAAAATTTCCATAGTGGAAACCACACTTTCTTTGGCCATGAATCCACTCAATAAAGAGGTACAAACACGCCAATCTGCCAAGCCAATTGGTTTAAACAAAGGAACTAAATAACCAGAGACAACCGCTAATATACTATTTTGCGAATCTTCCACTAAATTTAAGCGAACATCAAAGCTTTGCATGAACCACACAATAATTGTTGCAAGCAAAATAACCGAGAATGCTTTTTGAATAAAGTCTTTTGCCTTTTCCCATAATAACTGGGAAACATTTCTTACACCCGGTAAACGATAATTTGGCAGCTCCATAACAAACGGTACGGCCTCCCCTTTAAATAAAACATTCTTAAACAACAAAGCCACTAATATTCCTACAAAAATGCTGAATACATAAATACCAGCCATAATAAAGCCACCCTGTCCAGGGAAAAATGCACTCACAAAGAAAGAATAAATAGGAAGCTTTGCTGTACACGACATAAATGGCGTTAATAGAATTGTCATTTTACGATCTCTTTCACTAGGTAAAGTCCGTGTTGACATCACAGCAGGAACGGTGCAACCAAATCCAATCAATAAAGGAACAATGCTTCTTCCTGATAAACCAATTTTTCTTAATAGCTTATCCATAAAGAAAGCAACACGGGCAATATATCCACTATCCTCCAATAAAGACAAGAAGAAAAACAAAGTCACGATAATTGGCAAAAAGCTTAATACACTACCCACTCCAGCACAAATTCCATTTAGAATTAATCCTTGTATGACTTCATTGACATGACCTGCTTGCAGGCCCAATGCAATCCAATTTGTTACATAATCAATTCCTATTTCTAACAATTCTTGTAATTTAGCACCAATGACATTAAAAGTCAGGTAGAAAACAGTTACCATAATAAGAATAAACATAGGAATCGCTGTATATTTTCCTGTTAGAATTTTATCCAATCGTTGAGAACGTATATGTTCTTTACTTTCTTTAGGCCTAACAACAGATTCTTTGCACACTCTTTTAATGAAACGAAAACGCATATCTGCCATGGCTGCATTTCGATCCAGTTCTCTTTCATTTTCCATTTGGACAATAATGTGTTCAACCATCTCTTTTTCGTTTTGATCAAGGTTTAATTCTTGCGAAATAAGTGGATCTCCATCAATCAATTTACTGGCTGCAAAGCGAACAGGAATCCCTGCTCTTTTGGCATGATCTTCAATTAAGTGGATTACAGCATGAAGACATCGATGCACAGCTCCTCCATGATCACTTTCATCGCAAAAATCTTGACGCAATGGTTTTTCTTGATAATGAGCCACATGAATGGCATGTTCCACCAATTCAGAAACACCTTCATTTTTAAAGGCAGAAATTGGAATAACCGGCACACCTAATTCACTTTCCATCGCATTCACATCAATGTATCCACCATTCCCAGTCACTTCATCCATCATGTTTAATGCCACAACCATTGGAATATCCATTTCCAACAACTGCATTGTCAAATAAAGATTTCTTTCAATGTTTGTCGCATCCACAATGTTTATAATGGCACTTGGGTGATTATCTAATACAAAATTTCTTGAAACAATTTCTTCACTACTGTAAGGAGACATAGAATAAATACCTGGCAAGTCCGTAATACGGGTATTGGGATGTCCTTTAATCACACCATCCTTACGATCAACTGTCACTCCAGGAAAGTTTCCTACATGTTGGTTAGAACCTGTTAATTGATTAAATAAAGTCGTCTTTCCACAGTTTTGATTTCCCACCAAAGCATAAGTTAAAATCGCATCATCACTAAGAGGATGCTCATTCTCTTTAGAGTGATACTTACCACCCTCTCCTAGCCCTGGATGAACTACTTTTTTATGTTTCTTTTCTTCAACTTCAATTGTTCCAAAAAGCTCATTGATTTCTATCTGGTCAGCATCGGCTAAACGCAATGTCAACTCATATCCATGAATACGCAATTCCATAGGATCTCCCATAGGAGCCAGTTTCATAACTGTTACCATTGCTCCAGGAATCACTCCCATATCTAGAAAATGTTGTCGTAGAGCCCCTTGTCCACCAACCTTTGTAATAACCGCACTCTTTCCTATCGGTAAATCTTTTAATGTCATAACAATCACTCTTTACTAGAGTTAGTCTACTCTACATTTATTGAGTTAGTCCATAATAACGAAAAAAAAGTGTGGTTAAATACCACACTACTTTTCTAGTTTAAAACAGCCTTAACTAAAGCATCAAGTTCCGCTTCATTTCCATCCATTGGTCCATTAAAAGATACAGCCGCTACCACATTAGCTCCATCTGATTCTGCTCTATCTTGCCAATCACGCATCCATTGACCATCGCCCCATCCATAAGATCCAAATAATGCCACTGTCTTATTGTTTAGAGTTGTTTCAATAGATGTAAAAAATGGATCAAACTCATTTTCTTCTAATACTTCTGCTCCCATTGCCGGGCATCCAAAAATCAAAGCATCATACTCCTGGGCATTGAATCCATCATATGCACCTGTTGGATACACGACTACTTCATGTCCGTTTAAGCAACTTTCAATGTAATTAGCCGCAGCTTCTGTGTTTCCGGACATTGACCAATACGCTAACGCAATTTTCATTCTAATTTCCTCCTGTCGCAATTATCATATCTTCCAAAGAGATTTTCCGATTTAAATTTGAAATAAATTGTCTTGTACATTTTTTATACATTTCAAATTTTTTCTTTGCCTGATCTACATCCCCATACACACGCCAATACCCTACTAGCTTACTGTCTTCTTTATGTTCAATAAACCCAATGACATCCTCCAATGGATAACCCAGGAATACTCCAACTTCATGAGGAAATTCATCACGCTTCATACGACTTGCCAAGTGAGAAACGGCTCTGACTTCATCTTTCGATGTATACCCATATCGCTTTAAAAATGAGTATATGCTTTCATTCTCTAACTCTTTTTGAAGTTGTTCAGGACGATATAAATAAACAAGAACTTTTTGGTCCGAAAATTTTAAAGGAATCACGCGCAATCCCTTTTTATTAAATCGCTTATTCAATTTCCGAATTGTTTCATAAATATTTTCCCCTTCTTCAATTTCAGATGTGAATAACGATCCCAACTTCAAATTAGCCAGTGTACTGGAAGCATGTGTGGCAATTAATAGATCGGACATAAGGCACCTCCTTAATAGTTAGACATGACTAACTTATGTTTTAAAATAAAAGTTAGTCTTTACTAACTATCGATATTATACATTATCTTTTACAAAATGCAAATAAAAAAAAGGCAACTGCTAACAGTTGCCTAAACAGTTCATTATTTAATAGATCCTTGTTCGTCTAATGTAGTATGTGCACTAACAGTTGGAGCTTTTTCAGTGTCGTTAGAAATTGTAACATCACCATTGTAGATAGATTTAACCAATGCAGCATAATCATCTTCAGTAAATGAATCAGAGTATTGAGTGCTTGGAGCTAATCCAACATAGTTAGAGTTTGCATCTTCACTTACCATACCTAAAGAATCAACTTTACCAGCATATTCAGAGAAGTTTCCATCAACAACTGCTTGTAACAATGTCTTAACAGTATTTGCTAAATCTTTCATTGCAGAAGTAACTGTCATACCTTCACCATAAGAGTCGATTGTTCCAGCTTGGTCAGAGTCAACACCAATAACTTTACCATTTACTTTTGCAGCAGCTTCAGCAGCAGATGTATAGATTCCACCACCACAAGCAAATACTACTTCAGTACCTTGTGAATACCAAGTGTCCATCTTAGCAGTGATATCTGAATCACCATAGAATTGTCCACCATATACATATTTAATTTCAATATCAACACCTAATTCATCAGCAGCAGCATCAGCACCCTGAACAAATCCATATCCATAACGGATTACAGCAGGAACAGCCATACCACCTAAGAATCCAAGTTTAGTATATCCAAGTTTAACAGCAGCATATCCAGCCATATAACCAGGAATTTCTTCTTGATAAGTTGCACAATATACATTGTCCATTACAGCCGCTTTAGAAGCACCATCTAAATCAGATTGACTAACATCCAATGCGATAATGTTTACATCATCATAATCATTAGAGATTTGAGCAATTGCTTCAGCAAATAAGTAACCAGGCATTAATAAAGTTGTATATCCATCTTCGATAGCTTGTTCACAACTAGCAATACGATCATCATCTGAGTCAGATGCTGGTTTGTAGTAATTGAAGTCAATACCATTTTCTTCACAGAATGCTTTTCCAGCTTCATAAGTTGTTTGGTTGAAGCTTTGGTCAGTAATGTCACCAGAGTCTGTAATCATCGCAACTTTAACATCTGAAGATGAACTAGATGAAGTTGAGGATGAAGAAGAACTAGATGATCCACAAGCAGCTAAACTTAAAATCATGCTACCTGCCAACAAAGATTTTAGTAATTTTTTCATATTCTTTCCTCCACATGAAAATTCTACTTAAATTCTACCACCAAAAGAATACCCATTCAATCAAACAAAAATAAAAAAAGTCTGGAATTTTCCAGACTTATCTTGAACCTTTGTCGTACGGTATACCATCCGCTTTTGGCGCCCTTGAATTCTTTGAAGTAAAGGCAAGAATGACTAAGCATACAATGTAAGGTAACATATTATAGAAGGTACTAGGCATATTTAAAGCAACTAAGAAACTAAATCCAGTATAAACACTTCCCAAGGCTCTAAAGAAGCCAAAGATAACAGCAGATACCGCAATTCTTAATGGTTTATATTGTCCAAAAATCATTACAGCCATGGCAAGGAAGCCAAATCCAGCTACACCATTTTCAAATTTCCATTCAGATACACCGGCAATAATATAAATGAAACCACCAAGTCCACCAAGTAAACCAGAAATCAATACACCTGACCAACGCATTTTATAAACATCAATACCTACAGATGCGGCTGCTTGAGGATGTTCTCCACATGCCTGCAGGCGAAGACCAAATCTTGTTTTATACATTACGACATAGGCAATCACTAATATGATGACAGAAATCAACATAAACCAGTTAAACTCAAAAGAACCCAAACGAACAATAAAGTTTTTCTTTTGATCAATGTATTGGATTGTTGAAGAAACATTTGATGAATTTTCGGCCATGTTTATAGCTTTTACGATAACAGTTGCAGCCGCTAATCCTAACATATTCATTGCTGTTCCAACAATTGTTTGATCTGCTTTTAAATTAACAGCTGAGAAAGCTAATAGTATAGAATACACAACGCCAAATAAAATGGAACCTATCATAACAGCTAAAATCATGATTGGAGCAGAAAGACCTGGGAAGAATTTCATAACAAGAGCACCACCTAAAGCACCCATACACATAATTCCTTCCAATCCAATGTTAATAACACCTGAGTGTTCAGAATAACATCCACCTAATGCAACAAGCATTAATACCGAAGCAAAGATTAATGTATATTGTAAAAGTAAAAGTACTGTAGTCATTATTCTTTACCTCCTTTCGCATCTCTTTTATCAAGCCAGTTATTTAATGCCAATTTGAAGAATGCAACAAATCCACATAAATAAATGATAATAGCAGAAATTAAATCAGCTACCTGTGATGGATATACAGATAAGTCAACACCTGTACCACCCAAAGTAATATGTTGAATAAAGTAAGAAGAAACAATTGTACCAATTGGTGATAAACCACCTAAGAAGGCAGCGGCAATACCATTGAATCCCATACCAGGAACAGCAGCAGCGGATGTAGACCATTGAGCAATACCTGTCAAGTAGAAACAAGCAGCTGCTAATCCAGATAATCCACCAGCAATTGCCATTGTCATAATAATGTTTCTATTTTCTTTCATACCTGCATATTTAGCAGCACTTTTGTTTAAACCAGTTGCTTTTAATTCATATCCAAGCTTTGTCTTTTCTAAAACTACCCAGACAACAATAGCCATGATAACAGCAATTGGAATCGCAATGGTTACATAGTCATATCCATTAAATAAAGCATCCAATCCAGCTTGAGGCAAAATAGCTTGAGGTGCATTTTGTCCCAATTTTAATGTATATGTTGTTGTTCCTTCTTTTACATTCGATAAAATCATATTGGCTGTATAAAGTAAAATCCAGTTCAACATGATACCCGAAATAACTTCACTTACATTTCGATAAGCTTTTAATGCTCCTGAAATAGCACCAATTAAAGCACCTGCTAAAATAGCTAATACTAAACATATAAACCAGTTCATATGCCAAGCTAAAGCAGCGTATAAAGCAATACAAGCACCTGCTGTATATTGGCCAGAAGCGCCGATATTAAACAACCCTACTTTATAAGCAAACAATACAGATAAAGAGCAAAGAAGTAGAGGAGCTGCATTGACTAATGTAGAACCTAAATTCTTAATTTTTAAATTTGCTCTTGAGTAATTCATCCAGTTTTTCAAGACAGCTAAAATAGCTTGTGTTGCCCCTTGCGGTTTAATAATTAATAAGACAATATATCCAATTAAAACCCCAATAATAACGCACAACAAGGAACAAAGTAATGCTTGAACACCAGAGTTTCTTAGAAAATTCTTTTTTGTTTTCATTACTTGTTCACCTCATCCCTTTTAGCACCAGCCATATATAATCCTAATTCATCTTCTGTAACCTTCTTAGGATCAAATTCACCAACAATTTCACCCTCATACATAACTAGAATACGATCAGGGACATCCATAACTTCATCCAACTCCAAAGAAATTAATAATACAGCTTTTCCTGCATCTCTTTGGGCAACTAATTGTTTATGAATGGATTCAATGGCTCCAACATCAACTCCACGAGTTGGCTGAACAGCAATTAATAAATCTGGATCTTTATCCAATTCACGTGCAATGATGGCTTTTTGTTGGTTACCACCCGACATAGCACGGGTAATTGTAATAGATCCTTGACCAGAACGAACATCATATTCATCAATTAAACGATCCGAAAATTCACGAATTTCTTTTCTCTTTAAGAAACCAGCTTTTGTTGTAAATCGCTCATCAAAATAATTTTGTAGGATCATATTATATTCCAGTGGATAATCCAATACTAAACCATGTTTATGACGATCTTCTGGAATATGACTGATGCCATTAACAGAACGATAGCGAATGGATTCTTTTGCCAAGTCCACGCCCTTATACATAATGCTTCCTTCGCTAACAGGCTCTAGTCCACTTAATCCATAAACAAGTTCAGTTTGTCCATTTCCATCAATTCCAGCAATACATACAATTTCACCAGCTCGAACATCAAAAGAAACTTTATTAACAGCATTTTTTCCATGAGATTTAGAAGCAACTGACATGCCTTGTACACTTAAAATCACATCACCAGGTGTCCTATCTTCTTTGGCAACATGAAAGCTTACATTTCTTCCAACCATCATGGCTGATAATTCTTCCATCGTTGTATCCTTTGTATTGACGGTTCCGACATATTTTCCTTTACGAAGAACCGTACAACGATCCGCTACTTCCATAATTTCTGCTAACTTATGAGAAATAAACAGAATCGATTTACCTTCTGCAGCCAAATTCTTCATAATCTTCATTAACTCATGTATTTCTTGTGGCGTTAATACAGCCGTTGGTTCATCAAAAATCAAAATCTCATTTTCACGATACAACATCTTTAAGATTTCCGTACGTTGTTGCATACCAACGGTAATGTCTTCAATTTTCGCATCTGGATCTACACTTAATCCATAACGGTCACTTAATTCCACAATCTTCTTTCTTGCTTCTTCTTTTTGAAGGAAACCGTTTTTTGTTGGTTCTACACCTAAAATAATGTTGTCCAAAACGCTAAAGCATTCAACCAGTTTAAAGTGTTGGTGAACCATTCCAATTCCTAAATCGTTGGCATCGTTAGGATCGTTAATCTGAACAACTTGTCCATCTTTTTTGATTGTTCCTTCTTCTGGTTGATATAAACCAAATAAGACACTCATCAATGTTGACTTCCCGGCACCATTTTCACCCAATAGGGCATGAATCTCCCCTTTTTTCAATTGGAGGGTGATGTTGTCATTGGCAATGATTCCTGGGAAACGCTTTGTGATGTTCAACATTTCAATTGCGTATTCTGCCATATTCTCTCCTACTCTTTCTCTAAAATTTTTTCTATTTTATTTTTCACAATGTCAAAAGCGACATCGTTACGACCACTGTTAATCACAATATCCGCTAATTGTCTTGTCGGTTCCACATATAAATTATGCATCGGCTTGACAGTTGTCAAATATTGTTGAATGACACCTTCTAAGTCTCTTCCTCTTTCCTGCACATCGCGTAAAATTCTTCTTAAAATTCTCTCATCGGCATCGGAGTCAACATAGATTTTATAATCAAACATATCTCTCAATTCTGAATTAGAAAACAATAAAATACCTTCTACAATAATCACTTTATTAGGTTGAATTTGAATGACTTCATCACTTCGATTATGAGCGGCAAAATCATAAACAGGGCATTCAATTGCCTTATTGTTTTTCAACTGTTTTAAGTGTTCTAATAGAAGGTCTGTTTCTAAAGAATCAGGATGATCATAATTAACCTTAACGCGGTCTTCAAAAGGAACGCCTATTTGACGTTTGTAGTAATTATCATGATAAATGACAGTAATCTTGTCTTGAAAATACTCTTTTAAACGATTTGTGAAAGTGGATTTCCCTGATCCAGATCCACCAGCTATCCCAATAATTACACAATTCATATGCGTTCTCTGTCCTCTAATACCATCATTATAGCGTAAAAGAAGACGATTATAAAACAAAAAAAGAAGCAATTCTAATAACTTGCTTCTTTTGTCAACTCTATTTTTTTAATCTCTACAATTCTTCCTGAATCCAATGTCAACAAACAAATTGTTGCTGGTTTACGATACCAGTTATCATCAATTTCTCTCACTTTCATAGGATTACAAGAACCGGGATTGATTTCGTATACTTTCTCATCTGCATCCTTTGCGACTTTATAACGATGCGTATGGCCTGAGAGTAGGACATCTGCTTTCTTTTTTTTAAGATATCCTTTTACATCATAAGGGATTCGATGACCATGCGCCATCAAAAGCTTCACGCCTTCAATTTCTACAATAATCTCTAGAGGACAAAGGTCTTTAGAGGAACGGTATAAAACTTTTGCACCTGGATATTTTAACTCTTTTTTTAAAGGCATCGACATATAATAATCACTATTTCCTTGTACAAAAAGAATATCACGTTGATGCTTGATATATTCGTCTTCAAGCATACAACAATCGCCCATACAAAGTTTTAAATAATCCGGATATACTTGATCCAAATAATCAAAAATTTCCATATTTCGATGTGCATCACTAAATAATACAACAGTCTGCATAGAATGCCTCACTAAAACTCCAATGTATCTAATTTTTCTGTTAATTCGATAATCTGCTTTGTACAGAATTCAATCAACGCAGGATTTTCATTTCGACGAATGGCTCTTTGTGTTATACGTGTATAACCAATCAGTTTTGCCTTATCTGTTATGTTGTTTAAATACTCTGAATCCGTTGTATCAAAATACAACTCCAATGTCTTATCCCAAATATGATTTGTCAATTCATATGGAAGATTTAGAAAATTTTCCACTTTGGACTTATCTACACAACCAAACCCGACATATGCGTTGTAAATAGAAGCAAATTCAAAAATGGGGTGACCCGTACATAAAGTATCCATATCAATCAAAAGTGTTTCACCATCTTCATACATAACGTTTTTAAAATGATAATCACCATGCAGTACAGTATGTTTATCTTCTACCGCCTCCACTAAAGAACGTAATTTTTGAAGAGTAGCCTCCGGCAATGTATTTTCTAGTCGATTTACCCATTTTAAAATTGTTGGTTTAATTGGTGGCATTTCACCAGTTTCAATGGTTGTATGGTGAATGAGCTTTAATAAATCCACACTATACTTGACATACTCATCCACTTTGTCAGGATTCTCTTTTGTCAGTTTCGCCAAAGAAAGAGCTGTTAGTTTTTCAAACACAGATCCATATCCATCACCAATACGAACAATTTCATAGGAGATGGCCGTAGGAATTCCTAACACAAATGCTTTTTTTGCTAATTTTCTTTCATTTAGAATATCATCTAAACTATCTGGATTTTTATAGGCTTTGACAATGGTTTCCGCATCAATACGATACACTTTCCCATTGGCACCTTCTCCAATGACTTCACATCCATCAACAGATATTTGTTTATAAGCTTTTTCAATAGGAATCATTTCCGTAAATCCTGTCATATCAAAAACTTCATAAACTTCGCTTGATACATTGATTACCTTTAAAGAAGGGCACAGTTTGCGCAAACGTAAAACCACTCGCAAACCTGCACTGGAAATATATTCTAAATCTGCTGCATCCACAATCACATTTTCATGCGAATTAGCACTTATAATTTTTTGAATTTCTTCTTCTACTTGTTTGGCATTATTAGTATCCACATGGCCACTTAAAAGAATAACCAATGAATTCCCTTCCATTTTTGAACTTACATTTTCCATACTACTCACCTATTCCACATTCTTGAATACCATCGTCAATAAAACACTGTATTCTTGCAAGGCAGCTGTTCCTTCTAAATCCGACAAAGCATCTTCTATTTCTGTGTAATACCATTTTTGCTCTTTTGGGTCTTCTTGATGAAATCTTTTCCACAAAGAATCTCCTTTTTCACGATATAAGCGATAAAAAGAGCGCATATTACTTAATTTATCCCCTAGCCAAAGAATCTTAATATTAATATTGTCTGTTTCTTTCAATACCTTTATAGATTCCTCCTTACGCATCTTCCATGTTTCAATAGAGGATTTCTCAGGATATTTATTTTCTGTTTCACTAGCCACTAATTCTTTAATTCGAGGGCCAAAGTTCTCTTCTATTTGTTCAATAGTAACATCCGTATCTTCAACCGTATCATGCAGCAAAGCAGCTGCAATCACTTCTTGATCATCCGTCATTGTAGCCACAATAGTAGCAGCTTCCATAGGATGAAGAAGATAAGGCGTATTGCTTCTTTTTCGTGATTGACCACGATGGGCCTCCAAGGCAAAACCAAGAGCCTTTTCAAATAAACTTGTATCCAACATTATAAAACCTTCTTAATCTTTAAAATATTATGATTGTCTTTATATTCGTAAGTAATCGCATCCATGGTTTTCTTAACCATAAAAATACCTAACCCACCAATTTGACGATCTTCTATAGATGCATTGACATCTGGTTCTTTTGCTTCTAAAGGATTGAATGGTTTCCCATTATCCATAAATGTGATAATGACAGATAATGGGTCTTCTTCCACTTCCACTTCAACTGTGGCCTTCCCTGTTTCTGGCCAGTAGGCGTAATGAGCAATATTGCCAAATAATTCATCAATTGCTATATCGATTTGAATCATTGCCTTTGGCATGCATTCTAATTTTTCTAGTTCTTCATTCACAAATTCCGTTACAACATCAATGTTTTCGATGGTTGCATCCACAACTATTTTTTTCATAGAATAACTCCTTTATATCGAATTGCCAGCATCGTTATATCATCAAACTGCTCAGCTTTACCAACAAATTTTCGAATATCCACTTTTACATCTTCACACAAATCCTTCATTGTCTCACTTTGAGATTGATTAAGTGCATCCAATAATCGCGTTAAAGTATACATTTCCTTACTTTCGTTATTCGCTTCCGTAATTCCATCTGTATATATAAATAATACATCATTTTTATCTAAAATTAATTCTTGTCTTTGATATTGAACATCTTCCATTCCTGCCAGAATAAAGCCATGTTTCTGATCAACAACTTCATACTTTCCATCATGCCCAATAATCGGTTTATTATGTCCAGCATTAACAAAGTTTACATGACCTGTTTTTAAGTTAATCAATGCCAACCAGGCCGTTACAAATAATCCCACTTCATTGCCATCACATAAACTATTATTAACTTTATTGAAAACTTTATCCACTTCATTGTTGTCCAGCATAACATTTTTAATCAAGGTCTTAGCTACAACCATCATTAGTGCCGCAGGTATTCCTTTACCCGATACATCTCCAATCACAATTGCCAAATGCTCTTGGTCTACCATAAAGAAATCATAGAAATCTCCTCCGACTTCTTTAGCCGGTTTCATAGATGCATGTAAGTCGAAGTCTCTTCTTTCTGGAAAAGCCGGGAAAATATTCGGTACCATATTGGACTGAATATCAGTTGCCATGATCAATTCTGCGCTAATACGCGCTGATTGAGATGTCAATTCTTCTTGTTTTAAAATTAACTCATGCCCTCGTTGTGCAATCTCTGCACAGATTAAACTAATAATCACAAAAACCATAAAACAAGGTAAGAAGGTATTTACCATTTCATTCATTCGATAAGCAGAAACATCATATCCAGCTGCACGAATTGTACTATGAAGTAAACCGCCTAACGCTGTGATCTGTGTGCCAGCTTCCAGTTCAACATTATTGATGTTTAAAATACCTGTATAAATGGAAGCAATCGATGCTAGAAAAGAGACAAATGTAGAAACACCAGCTATTAAAGCTGTAAATCCTCTTTGATAATAACGTACGCTTAATACAACTGGTATAACCATAATTAATATGACTCGATAGGATAAAACACTATAAAGACGAGCAAATACGATGGATAATTCTACCAGCATCGCTACCTTCAACCATTTTTTTTGTCCTTTAAAATAAGTACACAGTCCAAAAGGAACTAACAACTCTAAAATGCCCCAGGCAATAATCCAGTTAAAGGTATCAATCCCAATTCTAAATACGCCTACATAATTTAATATCCATGTTAGAACAAGTAACCCAGCACACGCCAGCATAACCATTGCTACTAACATATTGGCTCTCACTTCATTCGCCCAAAAAATGTCGTTGGTCCCAATCATTTTCATAAGTTGGTTTAAAATCTTATCACTACGTTCTTTCATAACAGTTTTATTTTATCATCATTTAAAATAGAAATAATGATAAAATAAACAAAAAGGAAAAAAACATGAATAATACAGAACTATTTATCGAAAAATATAAAGAATTAGAACACACTGTTCGCTCTGTCTATAGCTTACAGGAATCAGATTCTATTTCTTACTATTTAACGCATCATGAAAGATTTAAAATCTATCGTGAAAAAATTGCGTATTGTCAAAAGGTAAGAAACTTTCTTCAACATGAGGAAAAAATAGAGTATGAATTCGCAATTCAGCCTTCACAAGCAATGATTGAATTTATTTCGAAACTAATCAAAGAAGTTAAAAATCAGGCAAAATGCAAGGATATCATGATTACGGATATCTATTATCAAACATTAAATGGAAACGTTCTAGAAACCATTCATACCATGAAAGAAAAAGACATCTCTCATGTCCCTATTCTGGAAAATCAAAAAGTAATTGGAATGTTCAACAAAGAAGTCTTTTTAGAAGTATTGGATTCTGTTTTGAAAACATCTACCTTTAAAGACATTCAAGAGCATCTAGCCCATCATTCTAATCATTATAAATTTGTCATGGACAACTTATATATTGAAGATCTGCAAGAGATTTTTGTATCCAATTATAAAAATGGAAACCGGGTGGATTTATTACTTGTAACAGAAAACGGAAGTGGTGATGAAACACTGTTAGGAATTGTGAGTCCATGGTTGGTTTTGCAGCAAGAAGAAAACAACTAAATTTTCTTCTCTTTTTTTGTTTAAATATGATATAGTAACATGCGCATGAGGAGGTAATTATGGCCACTTTAGAACAAGAAATTAACAGAAGACGAACATTTGCGATTATTTCCCACCCCGATGCCGGAAAAACAACATTAACAGAAAAACTATTGTTGTATGGAGGAGCTATTCAATCTGCAGGTGCTGTCAAAGGGAAAAAGAATTCAAAGCATGCAGTATCCGATTGGATGGAAATAGAAAGAGCCAGGGGTATTTCTGTCACTTCTTCTGTGCTTCAATTTGAATACGATAATTACTGCATCAACATTCTAGACACTCCTGGCCATCAAGACTTCTCAGAAGACACTTATCGAACTTTAATGGCCGCCGATAGTGCCGTTATGGTCATTGATGGGTCACGTGGTATTGAGCCACAAACCAGAAAACTGTTTAAAGTTTGCGCAATGCGTCATATTCCTATCTTTACATTTATCAACAAGATGGATAGAGAAGCAAAAAATCCTTTTGATTTAATGGAAGAATTAGAAACAGAATTCGGTATTGGAACCTATCCTGTTAACTGGCCAATTGGTTCTGGAGACCGTTTCAAAGGAGTATATGACCGCAATCAAAAACATATCTTAGTTTTTGACAATTCTGGAAGAGGAAGAAGCAAAGCTGAAAAAATCGAAGTTTCTCTAGAAGATACAGATACATTGAATCATTTAATAACCGAAGAATTATCGAATCAATTGATTGAAGATGTAGAATTATTAGACGGGGCCAGCTATGAATTTGATATTGAACAAGTTCATAAAGGACAATTAACACCCGTATTCTTTGGATCTGCATTGACAAACTTTGGGGTTGAGCCCTTCTTACAAAACTTTTTAAAGATGACACCAACCCCACTTGCCAGAAAAGCAGGTGATGTGATTGTCCAACCAGACCAAAAAGATTTCTCGGCCTTCGTCTTTAAGATTCAAGCAAATATGAATAAAGCCCATCGAGACAGAATTGCTTTTATGCGCATCTGCTCCGGTCAATTTAATAAAGACATGAATGTATATCATGTACAACGACAAAAAACAATGAAGCTTTCCCAACCACAACAAATGATGGCTGCCGAAAGAGAAGTGATTGATCAAGCCTATGCAGGAGATATCATTGGTGTTTTTGATCCAGGTATTTTCTCTATTGGAGATACGGTTTGTTCACCAGGCATGAAAGTACAATTTGATTCCATTCCAACCTTTGCTCCAGAGCACTTTGCTCTTGTGATTCAAAAGGACACATTGAAACGTAAACAATTTGTCAAAGGAGTTACACAAATTGCCCAAGAAGGTGCCATCCAAATTTACACAGAACCTGCAAGCGGTGTTGAAAAGGTATATGTTGGAGTTGTTGGTGTACTTCAATTTGAAGTATTGGAAGCTCGACTAAAATCCGAATACAATGTTGAAATCATTCGTGAACCACTTCCATATGAAGAAGTTCGCTGGATTCAAAATGAAGACTTAGATCCTAAATCTTTACGTCTATCTTTGGATTCTAAATTAGTACAAGATTTTAAAGGAAACTACTTATTATTGTTCAACAGCATATGGACAATTAAAAATGTTCAAGACCGAAACCCAAATTTAGTTTTAACAGAAGTCAAGACAAACAACTAATTTCTGTGTTAAGATACATAAGTAAAAAAAGAGGAATAGATTATGGAAAAAATCATATTAACCGGGGATAGACCAACAGGTCCTTTACACATCGGGCATTATGTTGGATCTCTAAGAAGAAGAGTTGAACTACAGAATTCAGGTGAATTCGATAAAATTTATATTATGATTGCCGATGCACAGGCTCTTACAGACAACGCTGAAAATCCAGAAAAAGTAAGACAAAATATCATTGAAGTTGCTCTGGATTACTTATCTGCTGGACTGGATCCTGAAAAGAGTGTTTTATTCATTCAATCACAAGTACCTGAGTTAACCGAATTAACATTCTATTATATGAACTTAGTAACCGTTGCACGTGTCCAAAGAAACCCAACTGTAAAATCTGAAATTAAGATGCGTAACTTTGAAGCATCCATTCCTGTTGGATTCTTCTGTTACCCAATCAGTCAAGCAAGTGACATCACTGCTTTTAAAGCAACTGTTGTTCCTGTTGGAGAAGATCAGGAACCAATGATTGAACAAACAAGAGAAATTGTGCGTAAGTTTAATGCCACATATGGGGATGTATTGGTAGAGCCTGAAATCATGTTGCCAGAAAACGATGCTTGTTTGCGTCTTCCTGGTACAGATGGAAAAGCCAAAATGTCCAAATCATTAGGAAACTGTATCTACTTGTCAGACACTTCTGAAGACGTTCGTAAGAAAGTCATGAGCATGTATACCGATCCAACACACTTAAAGGTATCAGATCCTGGTCATGTAGAAGGAAATACTGTATTTACCTATTTAGATGCTTTCTGTAAAGATGAATACTTTGAAAAATATTTACCTGACTATAAAAACCTTCAAGAGTTAAAAGACCATTACACTCGTGGTGGTTTAGGTGATGTAAAGATTAAAAAATTCTTGTTCAATGTTTTAGAAGAAACATTAACTCCTATTCGTGAACGCAGAAAAGAATATGAAAAGAACATCCCAGAAGTTTATAAAATCTTAGAAAGAGGAAGTCAAGAAGCCGAAAAAGTAGCTGCTCAAACGCTTCAAGAAGTAAAACATGCGATGAAGATTGACTACTTTACAGACAATGCTTTAATTACTGAACAAGCTGAAAAATACGGAAATAGATAACACCAAGCCCATCAATGATGGGTTTTTTTCTTTATTGTGCTTCTTATTCTTTGTTTTCATAAAAGTTTTTTTCATGTAGAATAAAACCATGCCAAAGATTAAAGAAGATGTATCCAATACTATTGAAATCAAAAAAAGTAAGTTCATTACCTATCTTCATAAAACTAACGATGATCAAGAGGCCAAAGATTTTTTGAAATTAGTTAAAAAAGAGCACCCATCCGCTTCTCATTATTGTACCGCCATGATTATAGGTAGCATCAATCGTTCAAGTGACGATGGAGAACCATCAGGAACAGCAGGGCATCCTATGCTGGATGTTTTACTTCACAATCAGATTCAGGATATCTTTGTCGTTGTTGTTCGCTATTTTGGTGGTATAAAATTAGGAACGGGCGGTTTGGTTCGTGCTTATCAACAAAGTGTGCAAGACGCTTTAAATCAAGCCGTTTTAGTAGAACAGACCTTCCTTCAAAAGTATGAGATTACATTTTCCTATGACTTAATCGGTAAAATGGATAACTATTTTAGAAAAAATGCGATTGAAGTACTTTCAAAAGAGTATGAAGAATTAGTAAAATATGAATATATTGTTGAAACAGATATTTCAAAAGATCTGCAAGAATTATCAAACGGAAGCATCCATCCAAAATGGATAGAAGAAATAGAAACAGAAAGGATTCGTTAATATGTATACTTTAATTGTGATTATCATTATGATTGTCTTATGCGCTATCTTTATTGCCATATTACCTTACTTGATACCTTTTGTATTGATTCTAGGTACTATCTCTTTAGTTGCCAACTACATACGTTTGAAGAATAGACCTGCCGATATTCCCGATAATCCTTATGAGGAAATCTTAGGAAATCAAACAAAGAATCCTTTTGAAGAAAATTATTCTCGTTCTAATAATCCCAATGTGATTGATGTAGAATACACAGAATATGAAGACACTGATGATAAGGAGTCAAATAATGATTAGCCAACATGCTTTTGGCAAAGAAAACGAAATTGAAACACTCCTTAGTAAATCGATGTTGAATATGGACAAAGCCCAGATAAAAGCCTGGATGAAGTACGAATTTGACCCATCCAGTATGTTTATTCATATAGATGATGGCATTGTGACATCTTGTCTACAAACAAAAAGGAAAACTTTCTTTTATAAAGGACAAAAATGCAGTATCTCTGTTTATACAATGACATGTACTTTACCTGATTACCGTCAAAGGGGCTATTTTAGCGAATTGTTAGAGGCTGCCTTAGAGCAAAGTGGCAACAACGATTTATTATCCATGGTCAATACTTCTTTCCCTAAATTATTTGAATCCAGAAGTTTTACTCCTGTATCCAAAGCTGTCACTTATTCGCTTACATCGAATAAATGCACAGAAGGAAATGAAAGAAATATAAAAACATATTCCGATACAGACTTATATCCAGTTTACACAATATTTATGTCTCATTTTGATGGAAACATTGTCTATTCAAAAGAAGAATTTGATAATCAAATTCGTTATGCTCTCGCTTCAAATAAGAAGATTGTTTTGATGATGGATGAGGAAAAAATCAAAGGCTTTGCGATTTATAAGATAAACAAAAACTATGCAAAAATAGATACTATGATTTATTTAAACGGAAGTTGCATTTATGATTTATTTAAATTTTTAAGCTTACGTTGTCAAACGATTACTTTTAGTGTAAGTGAATTTGAAAGAATCGAAAAACTATTTCCATTAGAATATCCTAGAAATTCAGCTACCATAATTGCTCGGTGCAATAACTATAAATTATTTTCTAAATGGTGCAACCAGGATGTTCATAATGCCAAACAAATTTTTGAGCAACTAGATAAACCTAACTGGAATTTATGGATTGAATAAAAGGCAGATGATTTTCTGCCTTTTATTGTATTTGTTCTTTTCTTAAAAATTCAACTTCTCCTGTTTCGATATCATAAATAGCCCCTCTTACCTTTAGGCCATCGTGTTCTTCCAACTCATGAATTTCCAGGCTATGTTCTATAATCTGTACAGAATGCTTTACATTTAAAATGGATGCTTGATAGGGATCTTTTTCTTGCCCAATAGCCATTTTAATTTCATCCGTAATAAATTTAATATATCCTTCTGGGTTATGGTGAATCGTTGCATCCACAGCTCCACAATGCGTATGTCCCAACACTAAAATCAAGTGACATCCCAAATGAGAACAAGCATATTCGATGGAACCCAATTGATGATCATCCATAACATTTCCTGCTACACGAATCACAAATAAATCGCCGATTCCTGCTGAAAAAATAGTCTCTGGTATCACACGTGAATCAGAACAAGCCACAACGACTGCATAAGGGTGTTGCCCATTGATATAAGTAGTTACTCTTTTATTAGAAGAAATATCTCCATCATTTAACGATGTCTCAACGTACTTTTTATTTCCTTCCATTAGTTTTAATAACGCTTCATTTGCTTTCATAGCTAATCTCCTATTGATGATGATAACGCCATTGATAATACTCATCATCTTTTTCTTTAGAAATATCTAATTCTTCTTTACTTTCAATCAATTGAAAAGAACTATTCGCAAACATTTCTAAAAAATCATCGTCACTTATTTTTGTATGCCATTTTTCATGGTAAAGAGTGATTCTGTCTTCATCACGATAAGCCATCGCTTTATTATCCAATATGTATAAGACATAACCCATCTTTAAATAAGGTAAAGCATTATAACTTTGTTGAATCATTTTATTTTTCATACTCTTACTATACTCTTTTCCATTAAAAAAGTGATATCGAAATATCACTTAGTCATCAATAGCCCAGCTAGGAATTCCTTCACCTCTGTAAATTAAAATTCCCTTTTGGAATTCAGTGCGGTTTAAAAACTGCATAACGGCTTTCGTTTCTTTTTCTGTGCATCCTAATAATAATTTTGATTCACATTCTTTACTTAAAATATCAGCTGTGACAGCCAATGCTGAAACAACATTTGTTTTCTGAGAGCCAACAAAGATTCCAATTGGTTGTTGATCTGATTCCAGTGGATCCGTTAAAATTCCATAATCAACGGGATAAATTAAATTATATTTTGAATGTTTTGTTCCCTTTTTTGAAGTGATTGTACAAGTACTAGAAAGTACAATCGTATCAATTTTATTCCAAAAATAAGCATTATTCTCTATTTCCTGCATGGTATAACCTCTTTTCGCATTCACATTATAGACTCAATGTAAATGATTTTCAAATAAATGAAACTTTTTCATTTATTTCTTAGGAAATAAACTCCCAAAACTCAATTGTCTCAGCTTCATCAAAATCAACAAAGGAATCTAAACCCCAAATAGAAAGGCACTTTGTTGCACTATTAAATCCAATAGCGCTTGTTGTGATTGTTCCATTCTCTACACAATAAATTGTTGGAGTATACAAAAAGTAAGGACATAGGCCTAAAAAATATTGTCCATCTTCTGTATTTGATACCAACATTTCTTCTTCATTTCTAGAAAAGTCATAATCCGTCGAATCCAAAACATAAAGAACAATTCCAGGATGTTCATCCTTTGTCTGTTCAACATACTCACTTAATGCTTCGCAAAATTCACAGTTATCGCGAATTACCATAAAATTAAACGTTTCTTTATTTTCTATTTTCTCTTTAAGTTCAGCTGCTGTTATGTCAATTTCTTGATAAGGCTCTTGTTTTTGAGCGCATCCAAATAAAGAAAAACATAAAACAAAAATCAAAATGTATTTTATTTTCTTCATATGTACTCCTTAAGTCGTGAAACTATTTTAACACTTCTGCGCATTGATATCAAAAAACAAATCACTTATAATAATATTTAGCTTTGAAAGGAGTCTTCTTTATGGCAAAGAAACACATTTTAATTGGAGTCAGCGGTGGCATTGCAGCCTATAAAGCATGCGATTTAGTCAGTCGTTTATCAAAAAAAGATTATGAAATTAAAGTTTTACTAACAAAACACGCAGCTGAATTTGTAACTCCATTAACGTTTGCTAGTTTATCTCATAATAACTGTTATTGTGATTTATTTGATAAAAATATAGAAAATCCAATCGAGCATATCGAATTAGCAAAATGGGCTGATTTATTTGTGATTGTTCCAGCCAGTGCAAATGTGATTGCCAAAGTAGTCAATGGAATTGCGGATGATTTTTTGACAACAACTTTCCTGGCTTGTTTTAGAGAAAAGATGATTTGTCCAGCCATGAATGTTCATATGTATGAAAATCCTGTTACCCAACAAAATTTAGCCTTGGCAAAACAACTTGGATATCGAATTGTAGAACCAGAAGTGGGACATTTAGCATGCAATGACACGGGAAAAGGTAAATTAGCTTCCATAGACACAATTGAACAAGCTATTGATTCCGTCTTTGAAAAGAAGCAAATTTTAAAAGGCAAAAATGTATTAATTACTGCTGGCCCTACCCAGGAAGCTTTAGATCCCGTCCGTTTTATCACCAATCATTCTAGTGGAAAGCAAGGATTTGCGATTGGGAAAGCCGCTTTAGAATTAGGAGCAAATGTCACAATTGTAACCGGTCCAGTCAGTTTATCTGACTTAGACGGCGTAAATACAATTCATGTGCGATCTGCTCAAGAAATGTTTGAAGCAGTAAAAGACAATCTTGATGAAGCTAACTACATCATAATGGCCGCCGCTGTTGCCGATTATCGTCCGGAAACAGTTGCAGAACAAAAAATCAAAAAGGATGAATCTGAGATGAGCATTCGCATGGTAAAGAACCCAGATATTCTTGCCTATGCTGGAAAACATAAGAAAAACAATCAAGTTATCTGTGGTTTTGCGATGGAAACAGAAAATCTTGAAAAGAACTCCTATAAAAAACTTGTTTCAAAAAACTGTGATATGTTGATTGCCAATAACCTATTCACAGCCGGAGCTGGTTTTAAAGGTGATACAAATGTGGTAACATTATTCAAAGGTGAACAACAAATAAAGCTTCCAAAACTTTCAAAAGAAGAATTGGGATATAAAATATTAGAAACACTAAAAGAAATCGATGATAAAAAGGTGGGAAATTAAATGTTAGTGGCAATAGACATTGGAAATACAAATATTACTATCGGAATTTTTGATGGTAATAGTTTTGTAGCCAATTACCGTATGACAACAAAAGTCAGAAGAACATCTGATGAATATGGATTCATGTTAAAAACATATTTAGATATGTCAAACGTTACACAAGAGAATGTAGAAGACTTCATAGTTTCAAGTGTAGTCCCAAAAGTCATGCACTCTTTTGTGAATGGTATCAAAAAATTCTATAAAAAAGAGCCTGTCATTGTAGGGCCTGGTATTAAAACAGGGATCAGTGTACAACTAGAAAATCCAAAAAGCGTAGGTGCCGATCGTATCGCCGATTGTGCAGGTGCCTATCACGAATATGGGGGTCCCGTTCTTATTGTCGATTTTGGTACCGCTACTACATATGACTATGTGGACGAAAATGGATGCTTTAAAGCTGGTGCTATCTCTGTTGGAATTGAAACAGGAGCCAATGCTTTATGGGGGCAAACAGCACAACTTCCTGAAGTTGAAATTAAGCAGCCTAAAACCATCATGGCAAAAAACACAAAAACAGAGATGCAAGCAGGTATTTTCTATCAATATTTAGGTGGTGTAGAATACACTATTAAACAATTCAGAAAAGAATTAGGCACAGATTTTAAAGTTGTTGCAACCGGTGGTTTAGGAACCATTGTATATAAGCACACTAAATTAATTGATTATTATGATCGTGAGTTAATCTTCAAAGGATTAAAAGCAATCTATGACAAAAACAAAGAAAGCGAATAAAGCTTTCTTTTTTAGTATTTTTTTCAATATAATTTTAGGATTTTTTGCAGTGTCATTGCAAATTTTACTAAACTTTGATATATTTTCATTAGGAGAAATTAAGAATGATTAATAGAAATATAGTAACCATAATAAAAGACACCATCCAACATTTTCCTATTACTTTATTAACCGGGCCTAGACAAGTTGGTAAATCAACATTATTAAATCATTGGCTATTAGAGTTAGGATATTCTTATGTTTCTTTGGATGATACTTTCGAACTTTCAATTGCCTTAAGTGATCCACGAACATTTTTAGAATTACATCCTTCTCCATTAATCATAGATGAAATGCAAAAGGCAAAAGAATTATTCCCAGAATTAGAAAGAATTGTTAATGAAACAAGAATTAAAAAAGGAAATAAAGAAGCAAATGGTATGTATATTTTATCTGGTTCTCAAAGAAGTAAACTATTGGAAGACTCCAAAGAATCACTATCAGGAAGAGTCGGCATTATAGATATGAGTAATCTTTCTTTAAATGAAATTTTTAATAGAGAATCCAGAATCTTTTCAACCGATATTAAAGAAGCATATCAAAGAAGTAACTTAAATTTAAACGAAAATGACATTTTTAAATATATTGTCAGAGGTTTTTTCCCTGCAATATATGATGACCAAGGAATAAACTTATCTATCTTTTATTCTTCTTATATCACTACTTACCTAGAAAAAGATTTAAAAGAATTCATTAAAATAGAAGACGAAGTTAAATTTATAAACTTTTTGAAAATATTGGCCTCAAACACTGGAGAAGAATTGATTTATGATAATTATTCTAAACAAATTGGAATTTCAACAAATACAGTAAAATCTTGGATTTCGATTCTTGTTAAAACAAATATAGTTTATTTAGTTTATCCATATAATGAAGAATCGATTGTAAAACGTATTGTGAAAAGGCCTAAAATGTATTTTTTTGATACAGGATTAGCTTGTTATTTATGTGGAATCGACAGTGCTTTGACTTTTCAAAGGAGTTTTTTAAAAGGAAGATTCTTTGAAACATTTACTATGAACGAAATTAGAAAGTCCTTTTTAAATAATGGCATTCTACAAACTCTGTATTATTATCGTGATACCAATCAAAATGAAGTGGACTTAGTTCTTATTCGAAATGGTAATATGTCTTTGATCGAAATAAAAGCGGGACAAGAATTTAATGCATCTAGTACAAAAGCATTTAAACAATTAAACAATACAAAATTAAATAAAGAAAAAAACGCAATTGTTTGTAGTGCGAGTAAACCATCTATATTAAACGACGGAACCATTGTTATTCCTGTGACAAGTATCTAATTAGGTAATTACGATAAAGGATATGCTTATGTATTCGCATATCCTTTTTTCTATATATTTTATTGAACATTGCCCTTTTTCTTTCTACAAATTTCTATAAAAGGACATTTATTACACTTTGGATTTCTAGAAGTACACAAATATCTTCCAAAGAATATCAAATCATGATGACCTTGATTCCAACGACTTCGCTCAATCTTTCTCTTTAATTTCTCTTCTACTTTTTCAACTGAATCATTTGGCTTAGCCAAACCTAATCGCTTAGACACTCTTTCTACATGTGTATCCACTGCAAAAGAAGGGATATTAAAGGCAACCGAACGAACCACATTGGCTGTTTTTCTTCCAACACCAGCTAATGACATTAAATCGCGATAAGTAGAAGGTACATTTCCATTAAATCTTTCTTCCAAATCTTTACTTAAATTCACTAGTGAACGAGCTTTATTCTTATACAATCCAATGGAATGAATATAAGGCTCAATATCTTGACTAGCTGCCTGACTCATTTCTTTTGATGTTGGGTATTTTTCAAATAAAGCAGGTGTAACCTTATTGACAGAAACATCGGTTGTCTGTGCTGATAAGACTACAGCAACTAATAGTTGAAAAGGATTTTCATGATGAAGTTCACACTTGGCATTGGGAAATATTTTTTCTATTTCATCAAGTATTTCATTCCCATTCATCTTTTTCCATTCTCCAAATCTTCAATGGACAAACCTTTCTGCATCCAATTCATTAAAATTCGTTCAATATAATTTAAATTCACTTTTTCATATACTACAGCTTCATTTAAAGCACAGATTACCCTTCTTTCATCATAAGTTGAAACCATTTCCATAATCCTCTGCATTTCACTATGCGACAATGGACGTTTAAATTCATATTCAAATGTTTCAAATACAGTACGACTTAAAGATTCCCCTTTTATATTTTCTTGTTGATAAACTCCTTCGATGTTGAAGATTAAATTTCCACCATCCATTTGAATGGTCAAATATCCTTTATCAGACAAAGCCATAAAAACTTCTTCAATCTCATCAACAGAAAGTTTACTTTTTTCTGAAATAAATTCATGATTGACCATCGTATGAATCTGGTTACAGTAATCTATTAATAAAAGAACAACCGTTTCCTTTGTATCTAACTGTAAAGATTCCAGATGGTCTAATATCCATGTTCTACGATCAAAAAAGGATTCATTCCATAAACTTTTTTCCATACTTATGCCCCTCTTTCAAACACACGCACAAAGGTATCAAAATCAATTAAAATCAATTGATCATCGTTTCGTATTTCATATACCGGATTATTGTAACCATATCCAAGAACAACCGAGTCACAATCCACACCATACTCTTCCAGTGCAATTTGTTTTGCTTGATCATAGTCTAAATCCGACATTTCACGTGTAGTGATTACTTCTCCATTTTCATCAAACCAATATAATGTATCTGTTGAATAGCCCTGGTAAGTCACATAATCAAAAACATGCCGTGTAATCCCTTTTACTCCCTCATTGTCTTTTTCAATTTGGGCAATACGAGCATCCACAGTTTGCTCATGAACACGACTTGGTCCACTAATAAACAATGACCATAAAATACCTATTGTTAAAAATAAAGAAACCAAAAGAAGAACTGTCAACATTGGGGATGTAAGTTTAAATTTAATCTTTTTCATGAAGTTCCTCCTTTTCTTTTAATGCTTATAAATTTTCTAACCATTTTTGTACAAGTCTTGCCGCATTTCTTGAAGCAATTGGTGCATATTCATTATAATCCATATGATTGTCTTGTTTATGCACAATATCACTTAAAGAACGAACAATGACATATGGTACCTGAAAAGCCGTACATACCTGCCCAATAGCTCCTGCTTCCATCTCTGAACAAATAGAATCCGGAAATAGTCTTAAGACTCTTTGAATGTCCTCTTCTCTGGACATAAATAAATCTTGAGAAGCTATGGTTCCTACATGATATGGTAAGCCACACTCTTTTGCTGCCTGAATACAGGCATTACGAGCTTGTTGATCACTTTCAAAATACAGCCCTAATCCTTCAGGACCATCCAATGGAGAAGTATCATAATCTGCTTGAACAACCTTGTCACTGATGACAATATCTAAGACATTCTCATCCATTCTTAATCCTCCAGCCGTTCCAATATTGATAATTCCCTGAACTCTAGCATAAAGGCATAGAATGGTAGTTGCCATACTAGCCATTCCTTTACCCGCTTGGCTTCGACACATGACAACATCCTTACAAGCCATTGTTCCATAATAAAGTTTCATATTCGCTATGGTTTCAACATGGTCTATTTCGATAAATTTCTTTAGCTCTTCTGCTTCCATTTCTGTGGCAACAATAATTCCAATCATTTTTTTCTCCTGCAAACATAAAAATATTTTTCACCCTCTTGAATTCCTTCCAAATCAAAGTCTGTTGTGATTTGAAGGATATCAAAGTTCTTCTCTAATATTTCTTTCAACCATCCTGGTTGATACACTCTTTGAATATGATGTTCTTGTATGACATATCCGTTATCTAAATAAAACGCAAAGTCTTGATAAACATAGTCATCCTCGCTCATTATTGACCACTGATATTGACAATCTCCAAAGTCTCCTGTTTCATTGAATTCCTCTTTAAACTCATCCAATCGATCAAGCGAATGTGTATCAAAGAAAAATATACCATTTTCATTTAAATGATTGTGAACTTCTTGAAAAAAAGTCTCTACTTCTTCATGCGATAAAATATAGTTGAAACTATCACATAAACAAGTAATCGCATCAAAAGTGCCATAATTGGATAAGTCTTTCATGTCCTGACAAGCAAATTGAATTTGATTATTTACATCTTTCTTTTTAGCCTGGTCAATCATTCTTTCACTTAAGTCTAAAGCGGATACTTTAAACCCATCATTGGCCAAAGCCAATGTGATTTCACCAGAACCACAGGCCAATTCTAATAATGAACAAGGCTCTATTTTGTCTTCTATCCATTTTACCCAACACTTTGTAGCTTGATCATCCTTTACCAAATCATCATAGTGTTTTGCAAGTGTATCATAGATCATAAACCTTAACTGGAACATCTGCATACAATCGATCCAGTTGATACACCTGCCTTTCTTCATCAACAAACAAATGAACAACAATATCCTCCAAATCAATTAGAATCCATCGAGAGTCCTGGTTTCCTTCTTGACGAATAGAACGTGTATATCCACTTTCTTTTAGTTTATCTTTAATGTTTTGAGCAATCGCATTATTTTGACGAAGATTATTGGTACTTGCCACAATCATATCATCCATAAAGGGTGTTAAAGAACGTGTATCATAATCACAGATATTAAATCCTTTTCTTTCATCAATTGCTTTTAAAACGATTTCTTTTACTTCCATTAATGCTCCTCTAAATATTTTTGATTTTCTGCTTTTTCATACTCGAATCCTTTTCGAATATCTTCATTACATAAGCGAATTCCATAAGATACATCATAGCCTCTTAATGGATCTAATTTATCCGCGCAGAATACAATCATCGCATATGGTTCTGCACTAGATCCTAATACATGATGATAAATCGCATTTTTGATTTGCGGATCACGAATATAAAAAATGCGGTCCACAATTTCCGATCCTACCCAACCATGCCATACAGGCAGTGCCCATCCTTTATTTTCAGGACAAATGATATCCATCCATGGCTCCATTTCTTCTCTTGTCATACTCTTGGCAATATCGTGAAACAGACCAATATAATATGCTTTTTGAACATCCAGACCATTGTTTTGGGCAAATTCCTCACAAAGTTTGGCAACCGATAAGCTATGCAGATATCGTTTTTCTTTTACTCTTGTTTTGACAAAATTTTCGACATATAAGCGATGATCATAAATGTAATGCAACACATTAGGATTCAAGTAATTTAATTTATTTCCTATTCGTATTTCACTACTGGACACCGGCATATCTTTCATGTGGATGGGTTGAATGTTGAAAACAGCTTCATTTAATTTTCCATCTCGATTAAAAGCCACAACCTGTACAAGTTCACAAATCGTTTTGGCATCTTTCCACTTATCAAATTGAGCCAATTGATCATTGCCAATAATCCAATAAAAAGAATCATTTGGATACTGCTCAGTTAAAAGGCGAGCCGTATCCACTGTATATGACATCCCTTCTCTTTCCATTTCCAATAAGCATAGCTTAAAGTGAGGAAATTCTTCAATTGATAAGCGAATCATATTTGCTCTATGCTCATTCTCTGTTAAGTCTCTTGGCTTTAGTGGTGTCTTAGCAGTCGGTAAAAACCATACTTCATCCAGATTCAGTTGTCGCATAGCTTCTTTTGCCATTGCCATATGGCCTTCATGAATAGGATCAAACGATCCTCCTAGTATTCCAATTTTCATTTCTTAATCCCTAATTTATTCTCTTTACTTTTCCTATATAAGACAAATGTATGCCCTACAATATGAACAATCTCACTATTGGTATTTGATGCCAATTCAATAGCGGCTTCTCTTGTTTCAATAGGACACGTTTTTAATAAATTACATTTCACCAATTCATGAGCTTCTAAAGAATCATTTAATGTCTGCACAAGATTATAACTAATTCCATCCTTCCCCACTTGAATGATGGATTTATAATTCATACTTAATTTCCTTAAATATTTTTTATTCGCATTACTCAACATTTAAATCATCGCCTTTCTAAATGTCACATAAATTCCTTTATGAACCTTCACTGTAATATCTTCAATGTTTCCGCTTAAACAAAACCATCCAATTCCATGAATGACAACATCCATTTTATCACCACGCATTTTTGTATGGTATGTATGCATTGTCAACATTGATGTATCTAAACAAGGCGTCAACATTTCATTTAAATGGTTTTGCCACAAGGCATCCGCTTTTTCCAATTTTCCTCTATGAATGGAAATAGAGCGAGAAAAATAACCAACCACTGTGGCTTTTCCATTCACTTTCACATCCAATCTTGCCAGACCGCCAGCTGCAAAAGATTGATCTTCATAGATTTGACAAACAAATGGCTTAATTGGTTTAGTTGGAATCACCATCTTTAAATCTTTTGGCGATAAATATGTTAAAATACTATGACTATTTTCAATACCCGGTGTGTCATAAATGGTATATCCATCTTGTTCAATAGGAATTAAATCCAAAGTTGTTCCCGGATTTCTCGAAGTGGTCAAAGCTTTATTTTGATTTAGATGATTTAAAATAGTCGACTTTCCAACATTTGCCACGCCCATAAAAATAACATCTTTGTTTCCTCTATAATAGTCTATGGCTTGATTAATAAAATCAATATACATTTGTGCATCCTGCCCATCTTTTAATAAATGCCCACAAACCAATATATCCTTTACATGAATGTCTTCTTGTTCTAAGCGCTCTTGCACAAAATTCGCTATTTTTTGATTCGTTAACGTTTTAGGAAGAACATCTCTCTTGGTCAAAATGAGAATGATGTCTTTGTTTGGTAATTTTTTATTTAAATTTGAAATTAAACTGGATTCAAAGGCAAATAAATCGATTATCCAGAATACAATTCCATCAATTTCATTGATTTTATCAAATGTTTCATTGGATTCAATCCCTTGCTGCATAGAGATTGTGACATCTCCATAATTACGAATCTTAAAACATCTTTGACAATATAGGGCATCTAAACTGGGTACATAACCTATTTCTTCTGGATTGTCATTTTGAAGGGCAACCCCACACCCCTTACAATAAGCTACCATTTTGCTACCTACTTTCTCATTTATTTTAATGGACTTGGCTTTTCAAAACAAGAGATTAAACTCTCTGCACAACGAATCCCATCAATTGCACTGGTCATAATTCCACCAGCATATCCAGATCCTTCTCCACCAGGGAAAATTCCGAAAATATTAGACATAAGTGTTTCATCTCGATTAATTCGTATACTAGCTGAACTTCTGGATTCTACAGCCGTTAAGATGGCTCCCTCACTCACAAAGCCAGGTACTCTTTTTTCAAAATCTTCTAATGCTTCATGCAAAGCTAAATTCACTTCATCCGAAAATAATGTATTTAAATCTTTGAAAGTGTATCCTAACTCATAGGTTGGTAAAACTTGATTTAGAGACGTTGTTTCTTTCCTTTCAAGATAATCTTTAGCCAATTGGCATACTGCTTTATAGTTTCCTCCCATTTGATACGCTTTTTCTTCTAATTGCTCTTGATAATGAAGCCCAGCGAAAAGCTCGTTTCCATAATCAGATGCATTCACTTGTACCAATAAAGCACTATTGGCATTTTCACCTGAACGTGAAGCATAGCTCATTCCATTTACAACTAGTTTTTCTTCTTGACAAGAGCAAGGGATCACATACCCACCTGGACACATACAGAAAGTATATACTCCTTTATTATTGGAGGCTTTATAAGTTAACTGGTATCGGGCTGGGATTAATCTTTCATCATGAGCGTATTCTTTTAACATGGCTTGATTAATGTATTCTTGTTTATGTTCAACGCGAACACCTATGGCATAAGGTTTATTTTCCATCTCTAAACCTTTTTCATGCAACATCATAAGGGTATCTGTCGCACTGTGCCCAATCGCTAAAATCAAAGCTGAGCATGGCAACCATTCTCCTCTGATTTTGATAGAAACAAGTTGATTGTTTTCAACCTTGATGTCTTCTAATTTGGTGTCGAAATAGAAACTTCCATTTAAGCGAATAATTTCCTTTCGAATATTTTGAAGAAGTTCCATAAACACATCTGTTCCAATATGAGGATGTTGTTCAATCAATATATCTTCTTTGGCTCCAAATTTCACAAATTCTTCTAATACTTTACGAGCCCGTTTATCCTTAGAACGAGTTGTTAACTTACCATCCGAAAAAGTTCCGGCTCCTCCCTCTCCATACTGTACATTACATTCTGTATCCAACTTTCCGGTTTTCCAGAATGTCTGTACTTTTTCATACCGTTTATTTACTTCGCTTCCTCTTTCGATAATAATAGGGCGATAACCTGCCTGAGCTAAAATCAAGGAAGCAAAGATACCTGCCGGTCCAAAGCCAACCACAACTGGTCTTGCTTTTAATTCTTTTTGTCCACTTTCTACAAAGACATATCTTTCATCCGGTGTTTCCTGTACGTCTTTATTTTTTAGATGTTTCTTTTCATTTTTTACCTGGCAATCAATTACATAAGAAAACAAGACCTTTTGTTTACGGGCATCCACACTTTTTCTATAAATGCTCCATGAAAAAAGATCTTTTTGTGTAATATTCAATTTTTTCAATAGTTGTTTTTCAATCTCATCTTTTTGATTGGAAACACACTTTACCTGAAAAACTCGTATCATAATCTTATAATAAATGTTCTAAAACTGGAATTTGTTCTTTATAACGAATCACTAATGTCGCAAAAGCCTGTGAACATGCCAGGGTCACAAAATAAACAACAATGTGTGCATTAGGGAACAAGTTTAATAAAATTTTCGCAAATAATATATGAGAAGTATAAATCAATAAGGATTCCTGACGAAGTACCTTATATTTTTCCTTATATGGCATCTTCAAAGTCAACATCCAACTCACAAAGAAATAAACAGCTGGTACTAATGCAATGTACATACTTGTCAAATCGCGTAAAATACCTAATACATTATATAATGTAACTTCTAATACTAATAAAACAAAACTAATGATAAATCCAATGAAACAAGTTCTTTTTGGAAGACGTTTTGTTTTTGTCAATAGAAGCCCCATGCTAATAAACAAAGGAGCAAAGAAAATCCCATTTCTTGCTGTTGTAAACACTTTTGTAAAGAACGCAAAGAAGAACGAAACAATAGGAATTTGTTGCCATAAATTTGTATAGACATTAATGAAATAGCCAATGATATACAAAACAAGGCTTAGTTTTAAGGTAAAAGATAAACCCTTTTTATCATATACAAAAAATACAATAACTGTTCCCAGCATCAATGCAGGTAAAAACCATAAGTGATAATAGGAACCATTTAAAAGAAAATCACGCAAATAAGAAATAATATTCAAAATACTAAATCCCGCTTGATGATAATCCCAAATTACATATGGAAAATAAATAAGAGTCCAAATTAAATAAATTTTTCCTAAACGCATTAAATAATTAATAAGGATTAATTTGTTGTCATCTTCATCTTCACTCCATTTACGAAAGAAAAAGAAGCCCGAAATCGTAAAGAAAAATGGTACGGCAATTCGACATACTGTTTGGATCCAGTATGTATTTAATAATGATGACACCTCATACAGTGGATAGGTGTGAATACATACCACCAACAAAGCAGATACATATTTTGCGATATCTACTGCTGCATATTGTTTCTTTACGCTCATAAACTTTACCCCCTCTTTTTTAATCTTGGCACACGCGATGTAATCAATGACAACGTTTCATTATTGATTGTTTTTGCCTTACGACTGATTTCATCAACTGTTACTTTTTGTTTTCCTTGTGTTCCAATAACACAAACAATATCCCCTTCGTGAACGCAATCCACATTGGTTACGTCAATCATGCATTGGTCCATACAAATATTTCCAATGATTGGACATAATTGTCCATTCACAATGACTTTCAAATCCTGATTTGATGCCAGCCTTGGCAAACCATCCGCATAACCTATACTCATTGTAGCTACTTTCGTATCTTTCTCTGCTTTAAAGTGACGTCCATAACTTACAGTTTGCCCAGCATGAATCCATTTAACCAAACTCACATTGGCATATAACGACAGAATGGGAATAAAATCTGGATTTGATAGAATTTCCACCTGATCATCACTGGTTACACCCATATACAATAAACCAGGGCGACAATAATCAAATCCTAAATCACCATAGTTCAAAATTCCATAACTATTCTGAATGTGACGAACACCGGGATGAATTCCTTCCTTTTCTAAGTTTGATAACACTTCTTTAAATAGAGTAATCTGATTGTTAGTGAATGTTTTTGAATCAGTATCTAATTCATCGCTAACTGGAAAATGGGAAAAAATCCCTTCCACAGACAAATTGGAAAGACGATATGCTTTCACAATTAAATCCATATTTTTTTCTTGGGGTTGATAAATAATACCAGTACGACACATTCCTGTATCTACTTTACAATGAGCACGGATTGTAACATTGTTTTCCTTTGCATATTCATTCAACTTACAGGCGTAATCATAAGAAACCAAAGATTGGACAATTTCCTGTTCATGTAGATAATGAAAATGTTCTTCTGGTGTATAGCCTAAAATTAAAATATTTTCATTTATTCCACCATTTCTTAAGTTTAAAGCCTCATCTATGCTGGATACTCCAAAAAAATCCACACCACATTTTGCTAATGCTTTGGCACACTCTACATCTCCATGACCATATGCATTTGCTTTAACGATACCCATAATTTTTGTGTTTCCAACCAGTTTCTTTACTTCATTGACATTATGAGCAATCGCATCATAATCAATTTCAGCCCAGGCACGACTATAGGATTCTAACATGCCCCTACCGTCCTTTGCATTGCCAAATCAATTAACTGATCAATTAAATCTGGGAATTCAATTCCTGCTTCCTTCATCATAGACGGATAACGTGAGGTTGCCGTCATACCAGGAATGGTATTTAATTCATTTAAAATGACTTTCTTTTCTTTTGTCACAAACATGTCTACTCGAGCAATTCCAGTACAATTCATTGTGATATAAACACGTTTTGCCAAATCTTGTGCCTGATCAAACGTTTCCTTTGAAATACGGGCTGGGCAATAAATATTGGCTCCATCCATAGCGTATTTTCCTTCAAAATCAAAGATACCACGAGTGATTTCAATTTCATCACAGCTTCCTGTAATGATTTTTTCATTTCCCATAACTGCACAACCAATTTCGAAACCATCAATCATCTCTTCTACAAGGATTTTTCCTCTTCCATCATAGAAGAAAGCATCTTTTACGGCTGCTTCGAATTCATCTTTATTGTTTACTTTGTGAACACCATAGCTGCTTCCAGCATTACATGGTTTGACAATCCAAGGCAATTCTATCTTTTCTTGAATTTCTTCAAATGTAGGTTGTTCTAATCTTTCATTTAAACAAACATAATCTGCACAAGGAATATTCGCTTCCTTACATAAAATATGCATAATTTCTTTGTCCATTGAAATAGCACTTGACATCGTATCACATCCTACATAGTGAATATTCATAATTTCCAATAAACCTTGCAGTGTACCATCTTCGCAATTTTTTCCATGAACAACAGGGAAAACACAGTCCAATTCATAATATGTATTATTTCCGTCTAATGTCACTAAACCTTTATGAGTAAAGGCACAAGGAATACAAGTTTCTTGTGATTTCCAGTGATCATGTTCTAAATCTTCAATGCTTCCATTGTATAAATAGAATCTTCCTTCTTGGTCAATTCCAATCATCAACATATCATATTTTTCTTTATGAATTTGTCGTAAAAAAGATGCAGCAGAATGTAAAGATACAGAATATTCACTGCTCTGCCCTCCGAATACGACACCCAATTTTAATGTACTCATCTTATTTTGCCTCCTTTAAGGCTGTTACTATTTGATCCATAGCCATTGCTCGACTTCCTTTTACTAAAATAGTACAATCTTGGTCTAAATATGGCTTTAAAAATTCTATACAGTCTTCTTTTGTTTCTAGCCAACTTCCATTAGCCGCTTCTATAGTATACTTCGAAAGTGGCCCAGTACAAACAACTAAATCAACTTTTTTTTCTAAAAGATACTTTCCGATGTCTGCATGTAATTCATTTTCGTTTGGCCCTAAATCCAACATGTCCGATAAAACAGCAATATGCATCTTAGATGGTATTTCCATAAGAGTGTCAATCGCTGCTTTTGCACTTTCAGGATTGGATTTATAAGTATCATCTAATATATGACAAGATTTCACAGAAATCAATTGTGTTCGCATTTTTGTCATTTCCATTGTTTCCAAACCTTTTAAAATAGTTTCTTGTGATAAGCCTTCTTTCAAGGCCACTTCAATACAAGGAAGAGCATTGGTTGCCTGATGAATGCCTAAAGCATGAACTTTTACAGGCTTATCCAGTACAGAACAATCAAATACCATATAATCTTTTTCAATACGAATATCGGATGTTATGCAAATATCTGTTCCTTTTCCAAAAGGAATGGCTTGTTTATTGCCGTATTCTAAAGTAGAAAGAACTTGCTCGATTTCTTCACTTTCATGGTTATACAACATATATCCAGTATCTTTCATATTCTCAAAGATTTCACATTTTGCTTGAGCAATTTGATACTTCCCACCTAAGTTTTCCATGTGAGCAGAACCGATTGTTGTGATAATAGATACATCTGGTTTGGCAATCGAACATAAGAATTCGATTTCCTTCCTGTTTTCCATTCCCATTTCTAAAATTCCTACTTCAATGTCTTCATTGAATTCAAGAATTGTTAAAGGAAGGCCAATTTCATTATTATGATTTCCTTGTGTCTTTTGACATTTTTTCTCAACAGAAAAGATGCTGCATAACATATCCTTACAACTTGTTTTTCCATTGGAACCTGTTACTGCAATAATCTTACAAGATAAAGTTTCTAAATAAGCCTTTGCCAGATTCTGAAGAGCTTTGGCTGTATCGTCAACCAATATATACGCAATCTGTTCAGGATATGGCAAATGATCTTTTTGCCATAATGTACAACTTGCACCATTTTCAATCACTTTATCAATAAAACTATGTCCATCCACTCTAGCACCAATCATAGGAACATATAAAGAGTTTGTTTGTACCTGTCTAGAATCAATCGCAACACCTTGAATTTTTTTATTATCATCACCAAATACTTCACAATGAAGCATAGAAGCGATTTGTTTACTTGTTTTTTCAATCATAGGATATCCTCCCGTTTGGCTTTCATTATAACATACCTTTTCCTCTCTCTTGTCTTTTTTATAAATTATTTTATACTCAACGTTTATCCATGTTTTTTCTATGATTTATCCCAAAAAACAATTTATTTTTAAAGAAAAATGGATATCAATATCCCTAAAAATAGGTATTTAATACCCTTTTCACATATTTTCCCATATTTATCCCACATTTATCGCTAGTGTATGTGTTATACTTTCATCAAGCAAGGAATAGAAGGCCTTGCCGGTATGAATTGATATTCATACTAATTTTCTATCCCCTTAATTTTTTGAAAAGTCAGGCATCCCCTTAGCCTGGCTTTTCGCTTTTCTGGGAGTATAATAGTAAAAAAAAGGAGAATTAATTTATGTGTATTTTTTGTTCAATTGTGAAAGGTGAAATTCCTAACTATACGATTTATGAAGACGATACTGTATTAGCATTTTTAGATGTAAATCCGACAACTTATGGTCATACTCTTGTGATTCCTAAAGAACACTGTGATTCTTTTTTAGAATGTCCTGAACAAGTAAGAAACCATGTTTTTGAAGTCGCACAAATGATTGCGAATAAAATGGAAAAAGTTTTAAAATGCGATGGCATCAATCTTTTAAGCAATATTCATGAAGAAGCCGGACAAAGTGTCAACCATTTCCATGTACATTTACTACCACGATATACTGGCAAAAATACAGTTACGATTCAATTTAACCCTATTGATCCAGTCAATTATCAAGAAATCATTGATGTGTTAAAATTCTAGGATTGTTATGGATCAAGTATTTGAAATAGGATTGGATATCATCCAAAAAATTCGTACAACACAAAGCCAAAAAATGGAAGAAGCCGGCAAAAAAATTGCGCATGCCTTTATAAACGGGCATCATTTCTTTGTCAGTGGCAGTGGACATTCACACACAGTTGCTGAAGAATTCTATGCACGTGCTGGAACACTGGCCTTTACAATTCCTATTTTGACAAGCGAATTAACCTTAAATGAACACCCAACAAAAAGCTCTTATATTGAGCGTTTAAATGGATATGCCACAATATTAGCGGATTTATATCATGTTTCAAAAGACGATGTTGTGCTAATTGCTTCAAATTCTGGAAGAAATGCCTATCCTGTCGAGTTAGCTTTAGAAGCAAAAAAAAGAGGGGCTTTTGTGATTGCCATTACCAATATCAACCATTCAAGTGCTACACAATCACGTCATTCAAGTGGCAAGAGATTAATGGATATTGCCGATATCGTTATTGATAATTGTGGTGTTTTAGGTGACAGTGCGCTTCAAATAGATGGTATGAAAACAACCATCTGTCCCACTTCCAGCATGGCAAACTCCTTTATTGTTCAAGCCATCAGTTATGCATGTTGTGAAGAGCTAATAAAAAACAATGTTGAACCCCCTGTATTTGTTTCTTTAAACTGTGATGGTAACGAGAACGTCAATACAGAGTTATTTGAAAAGTATACGCGAACATATTAAAAGACTCAGACTTATTGCTCTGAGTCTTCTTTTTGATCATCTATTATTTCTTCTTCAGGCTTTACAATTTCATAAATATCATATTGTGAACCATAAATGCGCTTCAAGTAAGAAGGATAAGCCAAAGTGCGAATCTCATCCTCTGTCATATAGGCTTTCTCGCCAAAAATATCACTGGTATTAATTGCATTGCTATCATTAATATCTGGAACAGTTACTGTATAATAAATGATTATTTCTTCTTTCCCTTCAGGAATAGAAGATTGCTCATCATTCACTTCCTGCTCTTTTTCATCTGTTGTTTCTTCTTGAATCTCTTCATTTTGCTCTTCTTCAACATCTCTGTAGTATCTCAAAGCGAAAACTTCTATAACACGATCACTGGTATCGCTGGATTTTGATTTTAAAAAGGCCTTATAGACAACCTCAGCTTCTTGAAAATCAACATCATTTTCCTGATTTTCAATTTCATATATATCATTGGCATTATCATTTGCATAATTTTGTGCTTCTTTATCAATTTCATCTAAATATTCAGAATCGATATCTTCCAGTGTTTCATATCGATATGGTAAGCCTTCTACTTCAAAATCTGCTTCTGCATTTTTTGCTTCAAAATGATATTGGCTGGCTACACTTTCACTATAGGTTGCCACGACATGAATGGTATCTCCATTGGATAAATTTTCACTTGGTTCCACTGTATAAGTCACGGTCTCTAAAAAAGATTGCGTTCTTTTATTTAAATCAGATGCATCAATAGCAGCACTTACAGAAGCGTTCCCACTTTCTCCAGAATAAGTTAAGACAATATTTTTCATCACATTCACTTGAATCGTTTTTAAAAAGAAGTTATATGTTACGGCTACTAAAATGGTACACATAAGACCCAGCGCTATAAAATAAACAAATTTAGTTTTTAATTTTTCCAAATTCATATTTACATTTTAGTCGAAGTATTCCGCTTTTTCTACTGCTTCATGAATAAATTCCAATAAGTTTGTGTCTTCTTGGCGCAAAAGCACGTCTTTCGCATCTTTTATGCAGGCTTCCATCATTGCCTTATCCTTTTCCAGGTCCCCTAGTACAAAATTAGGCAATCCACTTTGACGCACTCCCAAAATATCTCCGGGTCCTCGAGTTTGAAGATCATAATCCGTGATATCAAAACCATTTGTTAGAACCTCTAATTTCTTTAGACGATTGATCGCTTCACAATCTTGCGAGTTACTAATAAGGAAGCAATGTCCCTGATAATCAGAAGAACGAGCGCATCTTCCTCGTAACTGATGCAAAGTGCTCAGTCCAAAACGATGGGCATCATAAATTACCATATAGGTCGCATTCTTTACATCAATTCCAACCTCAATGACCGTTGTGCTGACCAATATATCCAGTTCGTGTTTGGCAAAGGCATTCATCACAGCCTCTTTTTCTTCACTCTTCATTTTCCCATGAAGCAAGCCAATGGATACAGAATCTTTTAATGTTTTTTTCATACCATCATAAATTGAAATCGCATTGCGCATGGTTCCCTCTTGTCCTTCTTCAATTGCTGGGCAAACCACATAACACTGTCTTCCTTGATGGATAGCTTCTAGTATATCTGGTAAAACAGGCGCCATACTGTTCCCTTTGACATATTTGGTAATGACAGGAAGTCTTCCAGGTGGCATTTGTTTGATGTTTGTGATATCCATATCTCCATAAATAAAATGAGCATAGGTTCGAGGAATGGGGGTAGCTGACATCATTAAAAAATCCACATTCTTTCCTTTTTCTAATAAGGCCCTTCTTTGACGAACTCCAAAACGTTGTTGTTCATCTACTATCGCAAGCCCTAGATTCTTAAAATGAACTTGTTCTTGAAATAAAGCATGTGTTCCCACAACAACAGATATATCTCCATTTGCGAGTTTTTCTAATATATCTTTTTTCTCTTTAACCGGTAAAGAAGACACATACAAAGTAACTGGAATATTTTGATTTAATAAATTTTGATAGTGTTGCCTGGCAAGAATTTCTGTAGGTGCCAAGAAAACAGATTGATAGCCCGATAAAGAACAGGCATACAAAGAAGCAATCGCCACCATTGTCTTTCCACAACCAACATCCCCTTGTACTAAGCGAAACATAATCTTGCTGGATTCAAGGTCTTTTAATACTGATTCAATTCCCTTTTTTTGATCATCTGTCAAAGAATAAGGTAAAGATTGTTGCCAATCGTCAATCTTTTTGCGATTGAATACTTTTGGCTCTTTAAATTCTGTTTGTAGTTTTTGATTTTGTGTTGCCTGCATAACACATTGAAAGCACAAAAACTCTTCATACTTCAAAGTACGCAAGGCTTGTCTGACATCTGTCATATTTTTAGGATTATGAATTTTTAACAGTGCTTCTTTTTCATCCATCAAGCGATATTGTTGTTGATAACGAACAGGAATCAAATCAGGAAGTATATCTACATAATTCAGTGCTTTTTCCATAATGGTTCGCATCTCATTTTGTTTTAACCCTTCTGTTAGTGAATACACAGGATGCATTCCCTGTTGTTCTTGAAGAGGTTTAAAGTTATAGTTTGTAGCCATCACTCTATTTTTACCCTGATATGTTCCAAAAATCGTTATTTTCTTACCAAACCCAAACTGTTGAGGCCATGGACGATTAAACAGCGTAATCTCTAAATCCTCATCCCAACTAATCACATGAAATTTAGTCATGGAACGATTTTTTTGCAGGCGAACAACATGTGCCTGCTTACAAATCAATCCTTCAAAACAAACCGTGTCAGATTCTTGCCATGACGAAAAAGGTGTAGCCTGTATGGTTTCATATCGATACGGATATGTTTTTAATAACTGTTCTACACTTTCTATACCCATCTTATTTAGAAGTTCGATTCTTCTTTTTGTAAGTTCGATTTCTTTTAGTTTCATTCCCTATACACTTTCTTTGTATATATACAATATAATTCATATCCATTACGCTATACCATAATCCCACAAAAAAATAGATACAAAAATAGAGTAAGATGCTAGTAAAACTATACCCATAGACAGAAGCCAAAAAGGTTACCATCATACAATTCATCAAAGGATTTCCATACAATAAAATACCAGATGCCATCGTACAAGTATCAATCCCGCTTCCTAAAGCAAACATTCCACCAGTAATGGTATCGATAAACAATACTACAATCAGTGCGATACAAAACCAGTTAAAGATAGACCGACTATATATTTTTAATACACCTTTTATAAAATTAATTGCTTCTTTAAAGTTGTATAAATGTTGGCTAAGAGCATAGAAGTACAACAATTCCAAAGGAATCATAAAAAACAGAAATAAAGCACCAATCACTTGTAGTACAACATTTTCACTGCCCAAATACGTTTCTAAAGTAGCCAGTAAGCCTACCACTAAGCCTAAAAAAACTACTTCCATAAGCAAAACGCGAATCATAGACTGTGAGGTGAAACCATCTTCTATTTTCCACGCTTTTAAACATAGCCAGTAAAATCCTACACTCGATGCAAGCCCTAATATCAACTGTACAAAATAATAAATGGTTAAGTTGGAAATATAAGCTGAACACAGAATATAAGCGGTATTATACAACATACAAAGAATCAACATATATCCCAATGGTTGCGCAATTTCTTTTATTTGAATTTTTGATAGTATTTCTTTTATTTTCATAGTTCTATTTCCTTTCCAATCCATAAAGCCTTTGAGTTCATTCCATGCCCAATTTCCATGGTACGACCAACGGCTCCTCTATAATAGTCTGAATAAAAATCAATTGGAATTCCTTTTCGATCACATTCACTAAATTGTCCCAACAACAAACCTTTGATTTGGTTAAACACACCCATCAAAGCCAGCTGACTAAAATAGGTACGAATCCGATAGGCATCTCCTGAATAGCTTTCTAGAAACAATATCTTATTTTCGCAGTTTGGAAAATAAGGAGTTCCTGCCAGCTTTAATAGACAACGAATATTTCCACCTACAACCATTCCACTCATCGAACTTCCTTGATAAGAAAAGTTATACTCTATCTTTTCGCTATTTCGAATTTGAAACAAGACACAAGGTCGAATTGGGCTTAACACATTTAATACACATGTCAAATCACTATATCCATAAAAGATTGTTTTTGATTTTTTATAAACTTCTAGATCCAAATAAGGCAGCGTTTCATTCGCTAAATCACCACCTGAAACATCATAGATTTCATCAAAACCCTGTGCCATCCACTTATTAAAAAGAGAAGCCCTTTGAAAGCCATCTGTATCTTTATCTAAAATAGAAGACACAACCACTTCATAGCCTTTCTTTTCCAATCTTTCTTTCACACTTTCAATTTCCTTATATGAACAAGGATTTGAAAGACCTAGTAATCCAACTTTCATAGTTTTTATTGTACCATAATCATTCCTTTTCTAAGCAATTTTGTATATAATAAAAAAAGTTGGAGGAAATATAAATGGAAACAATCAATATATGTATCACAATGGAAAATGGAGATCAAATTGAAGCTGAATTATATCCTGAAGTGGCTCCTAAAACCGTTGAAAACTTTGTGAAATTAGTCAATGAAAAATTCTATGATGGAATTATTTTTCATAGAGTCATTCCCGGATTTATGATTCAAGGTGGTGATCCAGAAGGAACAGGTAGAGGAGGAAGTGATCAAACCATTGTTGGCGAATTCGCATCCAATGGTTTTGAAAATAATTTAAAACACACTCGTGGTGTTTTATCTATGGCAAGAACCATGTTTCCTAATTCAGCAAGTTCCCAATTCTTTATTATGCATGCGGATGCACCTCATCTAGATGGAGAATATGCAGCATTTGGAAAAGTCACAAAAGGAATCGAAAACGTAGATAAGATTGCCAATACTCGTACAGGCTGGGGTGACAAACCTATCAAAGAACAAAAAATGAAATCCATTCGTATTATTGGATAAACAAAGGAAAAAGGACGCTAATCTATAGAATAGATCAACGCCCTTTTTTGTATAATTAAACGGTGAATTTTCATTATCTTTTATTTGCCTCAACAAAATCTATACTTACCTTTTCCTTGACCTTCCACCGGAATAGCCACTTCCAAATCCACACTTAGACGCTTAATATACGTTGTAGCTGTACTCTCAGAACACTTTAAAAGTTCCATTATGCGTTTGTTTCCAAATACTTCCGTTCCTATTTCTTTATAAAGCAGCAACATATTATTCTTTATTTTTTTTGAATATCCAGAATCGCTTATTTTTTTCTTAAAAACAAGGGTTTCACCTTCAATCCCTTGTTTTTTCTGGGGATTCGTTCCATTTTTTATCGCATAATATTCTTCATTGACCGGAATAACCACACTAGTCACATTATCGTTTATCTCAAATAATTTATAAAACAATGCCGGGGATCCATTAGCTTCCATTGATCGCTTCGCCTCCCCTATACCGGTTCCAAAAGATTCTATTATACCTAATGATTTAAACATATCCCTGATTTCTGGATTTTCTGTATCGCGCTCATTAAAAATAGTTCTCTCGTTCAGGTCCTGAAGTTTAAGTGGTGGCATAGGCTTATTATAATTTACTATGTTAATCTCTTTTTCTGACACGTACACTTGAATTGGTTTTGCATTTTCATAATTATTATGAACAATGGCATTGGCCAATAACTCCTCCAAAGCTACATAAGTAAAATTAGAAATTTTTCTATTCTCCGCCACTCCTTCTTCACGTAAAGTAATTGTATTCAGATAATTGTCGCTGATAAAGTCAACCACTTTCTTGTATTGTTTCCAAATGGGACCCGTAAATTTTCTGGACTCCATCTTTCTTTTTGTCCCAAACATATCAACAATCAATTCTGTATATGCATAAGGAATAAAATATTCTGGATTGGGTGCAAACATCAAAACTGCATAATTTTTTAGATGCTTTTTTAATGGATCGTTTTTATCCAGGATGTTCAAAGATTGGGAAATTTCCATCTTCCCTAGTGTCTCTGTAATACCTCGATCACTGGTTTTCGCAACAAATTCTCTCATACATTCGATATCCAAGTCTTCTAAAGTAGCCTCTGTATTGGAAATTGAACTAAAATGGTAATTCGCAAACTTTCTGAGCAAATCATATTCTTCATCTATTCTTGCTAATCTAGAGTCTGCTTCAATCCGAACATATCTTCCGGCTTTTAAATGGATTTTTTTATCACGTTCTGCCTTTTCACTGACCATGAAAGGACCACCGGTCTGCCGATTCACAATAATAAGAATATATTTCTTTTCTTTCCACTCATTTGTTACTAATTCATACTTCACATTGGGGTATAAATATGAGCGTAAGCTATTAAGTGCATTTTTTACTTTTTCAAGACTACCTTCATCAATTCCTTTCATTGGAAGTTTAGGAATTGCCTTGCAATTTTCATCATTCACTTCGTCCACACCTATGAAAATATATTGAACATCATTATCGTAATAATTATTGCCATATGCACAAATTGTCTTGAGTATTTTACCAAGCTGGTCTCCAGACGCTTTGTATTCAATATATGAACATTCTGCACTGCTAGATTCAAGAATTTCATTTGCTCTGCGTTTCACTTTTTCATAATCCATTTTTATACCTCCAATCCCTTATTATTTTATTTCAATCCCTTGTTTTTGTCAATCAATCCCTTGTTTTGTGGTATGGATTCAATAGTGAACTTCCTAATCAAGATTTACGAATTCAATTTTGTCCTCAGACGAAACGATAAAGTGTCACAATCTCTCGTTGTTATTTTAATACAGATAATTTTCGTCATGCTGCGTTTGTTAATTAAAAATTGCGCCACTTAAAAACGACGGTTTTGTAACCGCCGTTAAACTTATAATTAAGATGTGAAGCTCTTTATTTTTCTTCTCTTTACATTTGTTCAAACTTACAAATCTCTCGATCATACGTAAGGATACCATTTACCTCTTCTTCAACATCACTGACCTGTGTATAAACGGTTGCAGATAATCCTTTTTTCATTGCTTCATCCAATGAATGAATGAGCTTATCATAATTATCATGTAATTGTTCTATGGAGTTCACTTCATGATATCCATAAACATTCTCACAAGGTATGTGATCTTTGACAATGTATGGAATTCCACCAAACTCACTCAAGACGGTTGCTCTTTCTTTCTCCCAAATAAAATTCAAACGAAAATAATAGTGATGGTGGCTTCTTAAATCACCAACCTTTTGATCATACCATCCACTTGTGGCATCAATTATACGTGATGAGTCCAGTTTACGCATTTTATCCGTTAATCGTTTTGTATCAAACTGTCCCCATCCTTCATTAAATAAAACCCAGGTAGAAATACAAGGGTATCCCTTTAAATAAGCAATCGTTTCTTCCATTTCTTGTTCAAATTCCTTTTTCCCTTGCTCATCTTGCCTTCCAAGTAACCAAGAGTGTCGATCTGAAAATGGAGGATGAAACTGAATAAAGAATGTCGTAACATACGCTAAAAACCAAAGTTTATATTTACTTCCTCCACATACCATATCCTGCCATACCATCATACCGATTCGATCACAATGATAATAGAAACGTGGCAATTCTACTTTAATATGTTTTCGAATCATATTAAATCCCATTTCTTTCATCTTGATGATGTCATATAAAAGAGCTTGGTCACATGGAGGTGTTAACCCACTCTCAGGCCAATATCCTTGATCTAATACTCCCTTTTGAAAGATTGGCTTATGATTTAAACAGATGCGAGGATGTTCATTCTCTTTTTCAACAGTAAATGTTCGAAACGCAAAATAAGATATCACTTCATCTCTCTTTGTATGAACTTTAAAATAATATAAATACGGTGTTTCTGGTGACCAGGATTGTATTGTATTAAAATGAATCTCTACTTTATCTTTATCTGTTTGAATTGATTTTAATATAGATTGTTTTTCATATTCTTTTGTATCTGTATCAAATTGAATATCCCGACAATCTTGTGAGTGTGCCAAAGTTAAAGTATCAATAAATGGCTGATAGATTTCCAATGTATAGAATCCCTCATCTTTTCGATTTACTGAAATTGTTACTACCTTTTGATCATAATCAATTTGACAAGAAACATCTTCAATGTACTCTTTTGGAACTACTTCCATCCATACACTCTTCCAAATCCCACTCGTTGATGTATAAAACATCCCCTTTGGTACTAGAGTTTGTTTACCACGATTGTGATACGATGCATCGGTTTCATCATGTACAACAACAATCAATTCGTTTTCTTCTTTTAAATAAGATGTGATATCCATCTCAAAAGGAATATATCCTCCTTTGTGTTCAAAAATGCATTGATTGTTTAAATATACCTTGCATTCATAGTCCACACCATCAAAATGAAGAAGAATAGAGGAATTCTCTACCAAAGGATTTTTAAATGTCTTTTTGTATAATAGATATTCATCTGGCTTTAGTTGTCTTTGAACCTTGGATAAAGCACTTTCCAAGGCAAAAGGAACTAAAATAGTGCCTTGCCATGTAACAGAAGAAATTGAATCTTCCTTTTGAATCGCATATTCCCATAGACCATTTAAGTTAATAAACGAATCTCTTCGAAGCATAGGTCTAGGATATTCTTTAAAATATTCATTATTTAATTGGCTTGCCCAGCAAGTATATAATTGTTTCATAAACTTCCCTTTCTTATTCTTTTGATCAATTGATGTAGTAAAAATTGAGTTACAGAAATCATACACGCATTCACAATCACATAAAGGATTTGTACAAAAGTTAACGACACTACATTAAACATGGATGGTAATAAAGCTACAATCAATACAAAAATAGATGTTAAGGCAATAACTAGAACCATACGAATCTTGGTAAATGGGTAACATACAGAAATCAATACGTTTAATGCGTTCCATGCCGTCAAAAACAAGACAATGGTTGAAATCTGTTCATTATTAATACCAAAACGAACCTGCAAAGAATCACAAGCAATCACAGTCAATACAACACATATAGCTCCCGGTAAAGCATTAATAAATACCTTCTGTAAAAAATCACCCGTTACTCTTTCATCATTTGGCTCTAATGACAAAAAGAAACCAGGAATTCCAACACCTAATGATGAAATCAAAGTTAATTGAATCGGAATAAAAGGATAATTTCGAAGTAGAAAAATAGTCACAATAGATAATCCTACTGAATACAATGTCTTAACCAAAAACAAAGATGCGCTCTTTTCAATATTATTAATGACATTTCTTCCCTGTTTCAAAATCAAAGGAAGGTGCTCAAATTGATTGTCCAATAGAACAATGGAAGATACATTTTGGCATGCTTCGCTTCCACTTTGAAACGTTATAGAACAATCCGCTTCTTTTAAAGCTAGAATATCATTCACGCCATCTCCAATCATGGCAACCGTATGTCCATTATGTTTCAAGCACTCTATAATTTCTTTTTTCTGCTCAGGTTTCACTCTCCCAAATGCTTGATAGGATTCTACAACATTAAAGATATCACTTGTATCCTCTAAGTTGATTACTTCATAGTTTAATCCTGCTTCTTTTGTTACATGAGCAATGGTAGATGCATCATCACCTGAAATAATCTTTATATCCACACTTTGTTGACGAAAATAATCCAGTGTTTGTTTAATATCCTTCTTTAAACTATCTTCCACACAAATAATCGCCATTAAAGTATGTGAACCAGATAAATCATCATTTAAAGTCTCGCTCTTTGCCAGAACCAATACACGCATACCTTGTGAAGCGTATGTATCTATTTTTTGTTTGATGTCTGTATCAAAATCAGAGAATAAATTGGTATAAGAGCCACATACATAAACTCCATCGTCCAACTCAATTCCCAATCCCTTTCTAACACTGGAAAAAGGAACGATTTTCTTATAGTCGCAAGTAACACAGTCAACATATTCACGAATCGCGATGGCTGTAGAATTGGTTGAATGGATTGTTCCATAGACTCTTGCTAATGTCTTTTTTACTTCTTGTAAATCATATCCGTTGAATGGTTCCACATGGACCACTTTCATTTTTCCTTCCGTTATGGTTCCTGTTTTATCCAGACATAATGTATCGACTCTAGCCAAAGTTTCTTGACAATATAATTCCTTAATCAATATCTGTTGACGTCCTAAACGAATCGAACCAACTGCCAAAGCCATGCTTGTCAAAAGAACAAGGCCAGAGGGAATCATTCCAACTACAGCTGCCACCATGGAAAGAATGGCTGTTTGCCAACTAGAAGTAAATAATTGTTTAATGAATAAAATGATGCCTGTAGGAATTAAAATAAAAGTACAGAACTTTACGATTTTATCCAAGCTGTCACGAAGATTGCTTGGATATCGTTTATATCGTTTGGCTTCTTGAATAATGGAATAGGCATATGTATCTTCTTCAACACGCATAACCTGTGCAAGCCCATAGCCCGCCACCACATACGAAGCAGAGTACAATGTATCCCCTACTGACTTTAATACCGGCTCACTTTCTCCTGTTAAGTTAGATTCATTGCACTCTAATATTCCTTCTACCAGAATACAATCATAAGGAAGTTGGTCTCCTAAACCAAAGGCAACAATATCGTTGACAACGACTTGTTCTACATCCACTTCCATTTCTTGTCCATCACGAATTACTTTTGATTTTTTTGAATGAAGAATCGTCAACTTATCTAACATTTTCTTTGAACGAATTGCCTGAAAGGTTCCAATAGCTGCATTAAAAATCACGACTCCCATAAACAATCCATTTTTATAAGATCCTGTTAAACAAACAAGAATAAATAAGAATACATTAATTCCATTAAACGGTGTAAAAATATGTTCAAAAATAATCTCTTTATAGCTTTGAGTAGGGACTTCTTTTTGTGTATTTTTTTTATTTAATTGAATCTCTTGTGACTTCAATCCTGTATGAATATCTGTAGGATGCAACATCTCTAGTTTCATAACTTTATTCTATCATAATAAGCCTCGCTCATTCCTATTAAATGTGTTAGAGTATATGCGATGAATGCTGAGGGCCAAACAGGCAGCCGCCACCCATTTGTTAACAGATGTAGAAGTGTCAATCTACCTCATTCATACCTTTTAAATCACATCTAAATTCATTTCCTAAAATACTATCTTCCCTTCAAATCATTTCCAAAAGAGGCATATATAATGAAAAAAGTCGGTTACATCTCAAATAAAGTTGTTCAAATTCTCAATTTAAAATTAGAACAAGATACTCCTATTTTCATAGGCGATACAAATATTCAACACATTAAAAATAAACATATTGAAGATTTTCTAAAATACGAAAATCAAATACCTTATATTTTAAAAAAACCTGATTATATAGGCTTAAACCCAAAAGATAAAAGTCTAGAATACATAAAAGAGTTTGTTGTAGATGGCGAATTTGTAAAGGTCGCCGTTAGAGTCGCAAATTCTGGAAATTGGTTTGTTCGAACCCTATACGTAATAAACAATAAGAAAGTGAAAAATTATATCAACTCTGGTAGATTGTATAAATACTAAAATATAAATCAATTGCTTATTATGATGGAATATGATAGATTATTTGTAGATGAATGCTGAGGGCGGAACAGGCAGCCGCCACCCATTTGTTAGGAGATGTAGAAGTGTCAATCTACCTCATTCATACGTAAAATAAAGCACTGATTCATTTCAGTGCTTTATATATTTTAGAGGGGTATCTCCCAATGCTTCTACGGCGTTGGCATAGGTTTTAATTTCTAAATTAATTTCAATAGCCATCTGTAAACAGAACATAACTAAACGAGTATCAAATCCTTGAATGGAATCATTATAATAAATGGCTGGATATTCATTTAATTCTTTTTTTGTTTGTTCAATTTGCTCAAATTGAATCCAATCTTTTCCAATCACCAAAACATTTTCCTGACTAACAGCTTTCAAACCATTTAATAAAGTCATATAAATATGCTTTGATTTCTTCACATAAAGAACTTTAGGCATAGGAGCAACAATTAATTGCACCAACAATTCTTCTGAGCAAATTACAACCACTTGTTTACAATCTACATCTTCAATCAATAGTTGAATAATTTTTTTATAGCTATCCAAACTATCTCTTTCAGTAATTAATGCTGAATAGTCCATACTCTCCTCCTATAAATCCGATGGCAAAGTAATCTTTTTATTAGAAGCATCTCCTAATACCATCTTTACCTTTGTGTTTCCATACCATTCAACTAACTGGGCATCATCTGTTCCAATGCGATTTTCTTCTTTTGCTCTTTTTTGACAATACCGAATTAGTTCCGTTTTAAAACATTGAGGAGTTTGGGCATTGTACACGGTTGAACGAACCAGTGTTTCTTGCACATATCCATCGACTACAATCTTTGATGTATCCACACTAGGAACCATCAATAAACAAGCATCCTCTGTTTCTAATGTTCTTTTTAAGTCTTCAATTTGTTCTGATTGAATATAAGGTCTAGCCCCATCATGAATAAAAACATACTCACTTGTTACATAATCCAGTCCATTTGATACACTATCTTGACGAGTAGCTCCTCCTTCAACCACTTGAATTCTAGAATTATCTTTATATATTTGTTCAACTGTTTCTTTTTCCTGTTTGGCACAAACAAGAATAATTTGTTGACAATCAGAATCACTTAGAAAAACAGATAGACATGTATCCAATACGGTTAATCCATTTTCTAACTTATAAAAGACTTTATTGTATTCTAAATGAGTACGGCTGCCTTTTCCGGCTGCTAATAAACATACGCTGTATTTCATACTCTTATTATACAATAGTCACATCGCTTCGGGTAAAAAAACTGGTGTTTCTAAAAACCAACGGTCTTTTTCCCAATACAAATCCCGGATTTGATTGCCAAATCGACAACTGTAACACCGGCCACAACCGCCTGCTGAAGAAAACTTTTCTCGTATTTGGAGAACTTTATCTACTTTATATGTTTTGTCTTTCCAACGGATAAAAAGAGGCATTAGCTCTCCATCCTGGTTAATTAAAGTTACTACATCTATATAATATTTAAACATCATAATTGAATTCCTCCATTTAAAAATGATACCGGATGAATCACATGATCATCCTTTGGATTAAAATCGGTCAAATCAGCATCCACTTTTACCGATGCATAGCTACAAGATTTATATCCATATCGGTCTCTTATTTCTTCGATTAGTTCTTCAGTAACTCTTTGTTTATAGCGATAATCGACATCTTCAAATAAACTCAATTGCTCAAAGGTAGCTCCCTGGCATAAATCCGATACACAAATTCCTCCACCACGAAAACAAATGGTATCTAAATTTTCTTTTCTTACTAAATACATCGCATTCAATAAAATATCCTTGGCAAGATCGGTTGGCTGTTGAAGACGAATCTGCCTGTAAAATCCTCTTAATTCAGTATCTCGTAAATACATGGATACCACCCATCCTTTTTTATGAAGAGCACGAAGACGGGCCGCTATCGATTCTGATAGTACACGAAAAAATTCATAGATTTGTTCCATACTTTGAATATCCCGTATGGCAGTCTTGCCATTTCCTACTGATTTTACTTCTTGTTGATAACCAACTGGTTTTACTTCACTTGTATCCAACCCATTGGCAAACTGCCAAAGCATACCTCCTACTTTCCCCATTCGTTTAACTAATCGAGTTCCCGATGTGTTCGCTAAGTCACCAATAGTAAAAATACCCATATGATTTAGCTTCACCTGTGTGTGAGATCCCACCATCATCAAATCTTCTACAGGTAGTGGCCATACTTCTTGTTGATAGTTATTCTCGTTAATGATAATAAAGCCTTTTTTCTTCTTCATATCTGAACCAAGTTTGGCAAATATCTTATTATAAGAAATCCCCATAGAAACCGTTATTCCATACCGCCGAAAGACTTCTTCTTGAATATTGGATGCCAATTGGCATCCATCTCCAAATAAACGCTGGGATTGCGTTAAATCCATCCATGCCTCATCCAAACCAAACGATTCAACTCGATCTGTATATTGGCGATACACATCTTTTATTTTTTCCGTGTAATATATATAGGCATCATAGTGGGGATGAACAATATATAACTGCGGACATTTTTTATAAGCATCCCGTAAAGATTCACCCGTTTTAATGTGATAGGTTTTGGCTAAATCATTTTTTGCCAAGATAATTCCATTTCTTTTTTCTTCACTTCCTCCAACTGCCATTGGGATTTTTCGCAAGTTGGGATGCATCATTTCTTCAATTTGTGCATAAGCATGGTTAATATCACTGTGAACAATCACTCTTTTCATGGTTTTATTATATACGTTGTGCAACTATTGCGCAACTTTATAAAATATTTTTTATTTCTTGCGTAATTCAAATGAATATATGATACAATAGTTGCATGAATATACAAGAAATACTGCAAGAGTACAAAAGGCAAACAAACGTTACCAATGACTATATAGCCAACGAGATTGGAGTAACAAAATCAACCGTATCTAGATGGTGTACTGGACAAATCAAAAGAGTATCCCCTGATACTCTTCAAAAGCTTTCTGAATTAATTGGAATTGATTTTGAACAAATGACCAAAATTGCCCAGTTTAGCTTTGAAAAGCCGATTCTAGGAGTTGTCAAAGCAGGTTATGGATTATTGGCAGAAGAAAACATTGAAGGTTATATTCCTGTAAGTGAAACAGACTACAAGAAAGGAGATTATTTCTTACGTGTTTCCGGAAACTCTATGATTAACGCCAAGATTCACGATAACGATCTATTGTTTGTTCAATCCGTGAATGACGTTCCTTCTGGCACCATAGGAGTGGTTTTAATTGAACGGGAAGAAGTCTCTGTTAAGAAGATTGTTAAAAATGATAAATACTTATTATTAGAAGCAGCCAATCCTGATGTCGAAACCAAAGTTTTCACCTGGCAAGAGGTACAGGAATTGCCTGTACAAATCATTGGGAAAGTAATCTATTCACAAACGAATTTTGATCAATAATTTGTGAAAAAAATATTTTTCAAAAAAAGAAGCTTTAAATAAAGGGCAAGCCTTATTTTCATAAAAAATAGGCTTGTTTTTATTTGTTTTTACTGTATACTCAGAAGTACAGACAAAAAATAGTTGAAACTTCAACTATTTTTAATAAAAGGAGCATTAGAGAGTATGAAAGTCATCAAACGTAGTGGTGAAGAAGTCGCATATGACATCAAAAAAATCGAAAATGCGATTCGTAAAGCCAACAAGGCAACCACTCATTCTCAAATGAGTGAAGCTCAAATCAAAAACATCTCAAGAATCGTACAAGAAAAATGTGAATTATTAGAAAGAAGCCCAAGTGTAGAAGAAATCCAGGACATGGTCGAAACGGAAATCATGCGTGAAAAGTATTTTGCGGTGGCTCATAACTACATCACATATCGTTACGAAAGAGCTTTAGTTCGTAAAGCAAATTCAACCGATCAACAAATCATGAGTTTATTGGAAAGAAATAATGAAGAAGTTAAACAAGAAAACTCAAACAAAAATCCATTAGTCAATTCTGTACAGCGTGATTACATGGCTGGTGAAGTTTCTAAGGATATCACAAAGCGTTTCTTATTGCCTCAAGATATCATTGAAGCGCACGAAAACGGAATCATCCATTTCCATGATTCGGATTACTTTGCACAACATATGCACAATTGCTGCTTAGTAAATCTAGAAGATATGCTTCAAAATGGTACAGTCATTTCTGAAACAATGATTGAAAAACCAAGAAGCTTCTCAACTGCCTGCAACATTGCCACACAAATCATTGCCCAGGTTGCCAGTTCACAATATGGAGGACAAAGCATTACTTTATCTCACTTAGCTCCATTTGTTCAGGTAAGTCGCGAAAAAGCAAGAGCCGAAGTCAAAGAAGAATTCGAAGCCATGAACATGGAAATTGATGAAGAAAAGATTAACTCCATTGCAGAAATGAGAGTTCATAGAGAAATCGAAAAAGGTGTACAAGTGATTCAATATCAAGTTATCACTTTAATGACTACAAACGGGCAAGCTCCATTCGTTACTGTCTTCATGTACTTAAACGAAGTTGAAGATGGGCAAACAAAAGATGACTTAGCTTTAATCATCGAAGAAATGTTGAAACAGCGTATCAAAGGGGTTAAGAACGAAAAAGGTGTATGGATTACACCTGCCTTCCCTAAATTAATTTACGTTTTAGAAGAAAATAATATCACAGAAGATTCTAAATACTGGTATTTAACAGAATTAGCTGCCAAATGTACCGCAAAACGTATGGTTCCTGATTATATCTCAGAAAAAGTCATGAAGGAATTGAAAATTTCTGCTTTCAACACAGGTGATTGTTACCCATGTATGGGATGTCGTTCTTTCTTAACACCAGATCGCTCTGCAAAAAACTTAGGAAACATCGCTAACGCAAAAAACTTTGATCCTGAAAAGCCTAAATACTATGGACGTTTCAATCAAGGTGTTGTCACAATCAACTTAGTTGATGTGGCTTGTTCATCAAAAGGAGTGGAAAAAGACTTCTGGGAAATCATGGACGAAAGACTTGATTTATGCTACCGTGCCTTAATGTGTCGTCACAATCGTTTATTAGGTACACCAAGTGATGTAGCCCCTATTCTTTGGCAAGATGGTGCTTTAGCTCGTTTAAAGAAAGGCGAGACCATTGATCGTTTATTATTCGGTGGTTACTCTACTATTTCATTAGGATATGCTGGATTATGCGAATGCGTTCGTTATATGACAGGCGTTCCTCATACAGATCCTGTTGGATGTGAATTTGGACTACGTATTATGCAGTATCTAAATGATGCTTGTGCAAAATGGAAAGCTGCTGAAAATATCGACTTCAGTTTGTATGGAACACCAATGGAATCCACTACTTACAAATTTGCCAAATGCCTACAAGATCGTTTTGGAATCATTCCTAACGTAACAGATAAGAACTACATCACAAATAGTTACCATGTACATGTTACTGAAGAAATCAATGCCTTCGATAAGTTAACTTTTGAATCACAATTCCAAAAGTTATCTCCAGGAGGAGCCATCAGTTATGTTGAAGTTCCTAACATGGAAAACAATATTGATGCTGTATTAGCTATTATGAAGCATATCTACAACAATATTATGTATGCTGAATTAAATACAAAATCTGATTATTGTCAGGTATGTGGATATACTGGAGAAATCCAAATCGTAAAGGATGAAAACCATAAATTAGTTTGGGAATGCCCTAATTGTCATAACCGTGATCAAGAAAAGATGAATGTAGCTCGTAGAACATGTGGTTACATTGGAACACAATTCTGGAATCAAGGACGTACCCAGGAAATTAAAGAACGCGTGTTACATCTCTAATTGTTATTATATTACCCCCCTAAAAGAGATCTCTTATGAGGTCTCTTTTAGTTTGTTGAATAGATTAGACATGATATAATAACGAATATGAGAAAAAGAGTTTTTGCCAGTATTGTGTTCATTCTACTGTATATTTGTTGTGTGATTATCACAATACTAGGATATAGTTTTTTAACCGCTCAATCCTTTGATAATACAGTCAGCGATGTGCAGCTTTGTATTGTATTGGCCCTACTGACAATTATCTTTTTTATTCTTATTCTAGATTCTTTGACAAAAGTCAATCGTAAAAGTAAACACAGTTTCTTTTTTCGCTTTTTGATCAATTTCGCAAAACTTCTTGTTGTATTCAGCGCTATTGGTGCTACAGCTTATGTCACCATTTTTTATATTCCCTATTTACATTTAAATGATAAAAATCGAATTGAGACTTTATTTTCTAAAGGGTATGCTTATGGAAGCACAAATGGAACCAATTTTTTATCCCGAAAAGGAGACTGGTTAGGTGCCACTTCTGTCGCTCATTCTTTTGGAGATTTAAATGGAAGCACCTATGTTGCCAGCTACGAAACTTTTTATCAAAGCTATGATGAAGGATTTAGAGCATTTGAAGCCGATTTTATCTTCACCAGTGATGGATATGTAGTTTGTCGTCATTTATGGACAGACTCAAATCTACAAAAAGGCATCAGTTCATCCAATATTCCTACTCGGGATGTCTTTAAATCCACTTTAATGTATGGACAATATACGCCCATCACTTTTACCGATTTATGTGAACTGATTTTGAATTATCCTGATATCTACATCATTACCGACACCAAAACTCTAGATACAGATGAAAATGTTTCTTACTTTACAGAAATGGTCAAAGAAGCCAAAGAAGCAGGAATGGAAGAGGCGTTGGATCACATTGTGCTTTCCGTATTCTCTAAAAGCATGTTAGAGCCAATACTTGAAATATATCCTTTTAAAAACATTATTTACGCCACATATATTGATTGGGACGGAAACATCACAGCCTTTCAAAATTATTGTCGATGGTGTGGCAACAATGGTGTTGATTCTATTTCTATGTGGAGCTTTAACTACAACGAATCCGTTCAATCCATTGCTGACTACTATGGCATTGATGTTTATGTACATACTGTTAATGATGCCGATGAAGCCAGAAATTACTTGGCAATGGGAGCTCGTGGAATTTATACGGATAGTATTACTCCAGAACAATTAGAAGGAGGATGGTAATATGTCTAAGCTATTCGCACTTATTCTTTGTCTTTTTCTAATAACAGGATGTCAAAGCCAATCTCTTGTCAATATTTCTGGAAATTACACTGACCATGTATACACAAATGCTTATTTCAACATCAGCGCCCTACTCGATGATGAATGGAGTGTGGATACAGATACAATTGATTTCTATGCTCAAAAGAATGAAGGCTTCTATACCATTAATGTACAAGTACAATACGACCAGGAAGTGGAAAAAGAAGAGGATTTAATTGATAACTATAAATCCAAAATTAAATCTAAAATCAAGAGTAGAGGCTATATCCTGAATGATTTACAGACAGGAAAAGAAAGTTTTGCTGGGCAAGTGCACCCTTATGTATATACAGACAGTACTTGTGAATATGAAGATGGAACATCTGTTCGCTTCTATGAAAAACAATATCTAATCAAAGAAAAAGAAGCCATAGCGATTATTACACTATGTTCTTTTAGAGAAGATAAAACCGGTGACCTCGCTAATTTATTCCAGTAGAAAAGAGCAATTTATGAAAAAGAAAATATTGAATGGGATTTATTATTTATTATTATATGCAGGTATTGTTACTACTTTTGTACTCATGTACAGTTACACAAGCCAAACAAATTTATCTGCACTGATCACTAGTCCTCTCATCATAGGGATTGTACTTGGATTACTTCTCGTATTTATTCTTTTATGGATTTATTCATGGAAAAGAAAGTTTACACTTCTTTCCAGTATAGTTATCTTTTTAATTATTTTATGCACAAGTGCCTACAGTGTATTTTTATACTTTCCTTTTACACACTTAAATATCTCTTTACCATTTGAAAAAGAATTATCCAATTCTTTCATTCTTCAAGATGCAGCAAAAAGTGAAAAATATGGTGATTGGCCACAAGACAATGATGTTGCTCATTCGTTAGGATGTATGGATGAAGAAAAAATGGTTCCAAGTGTAGAAACATTCATAGAAAATTATAAAAATGGATTTCGATCATTTGAAGTAGATTTTGTTCCAACCAGCGATGGATATATTGTATGTCGCCATTTATGGGAAGATCCTGACTTACAAGAAGGAATTGATGAAAATAACATTCCTACTTTAGCTAAGTTCGAATCCACAAAGATAGCCGGAAAATATACTCCATTAACGCTCACAAAATTATATTCCTTACTGTTAGAATACCAGGATGCCTGGATTGTTACCGACACCAAAGAAGATACCATTGAGCAAGTCACTTCTGACTTTCAAGAAATTGTCAAAGAAGCCAAAGAAATGGATGCACAAGAAGTATTGGATCATTTTGTGATTCAAGTATACACAGAAGAAATGCTGGATGCCATTCAAGCTATATTTCCATTTCAAAACATCATTTATGCCACTTATGCCCATTGGGATGGAAACATTGTTTTCTTTAATCAAGTATGTAAATACTGTAATGAAAACCATATAGATTCTGTATCTATGTGGAATTACTACTATTGTCAAGAAATACAGTATATTGCGGATTACTATGGTATAGATATCTATCTTCACACAGAAGATGACCTTTCTAAAGCAAAACAATATTTAAGTAAAGGTGTAAAAGGAATTTACACAAACTATTTAGATCCAAATCAATTGAATAATTAGATTGCCTTTTATTCATTCATATTCTATAATACCCATGTCACAGAGTAGATATGTACGCGTATAGTGCCACATGAACAGGGAGTTGTCAGTGGACGAAAGTGAAAAACTGCGATGTATGTATCGATTCCCACTGTTGCAGGAAAAAAATAAACCTCTTTTTTCCAGGCAATATTGGAAAAAGGAGGTTTTTTATATGAATAAAATCAAAGAAAGTTGTCAAGAATGTAAAAAGATTTCTTCGTTAACTGGTACCGCTCTATTAATGGCTATTAAAGCTATCATTGCCGAATTTACCATTGCCGTATCCAACTTGCTGGAAATTGGATTTTCTGGAGTTGTACCCGGTGTATGTGGATTGTATTATGGACCTGTATTAAGTGGACTAGCTGGCATATTATCAGATACCATTGAATACTTACTTAGACCAAGTGGTCCTTATTTTCCAGGATTTGCCTTAAATGAATTTGTGGCAGGATTTTTATTTGGTTTATTCTTTTATAAACAAAAGAACATATCCTGGAAACGTATCTTATGTGCTCAGTTAAGTGTATCTGTTATTAATAACTTATTATTAACCCCATTATGGTTAAGTATGTTGTATGGCAATACATTCTATGCGATCTGGATGGGACGATTATTCGTACAAATCATTCGGTTTCCAATTGATTTTGGACTATTATATGTCACGATTCAAACTGTATCCAGAGTCAAACCAGCAAAATAAAGAGAAGCATATCACTTCTCTTTTAAAAACTCTTTTACTTGACGAATAAAATATAAAGATCCACAAATTAATAAAGGATGATTTTCTTTCATTTTAATACAAATTGCTTCTTTAAAATCTTTTATCACCTTTACTTCTTTATAGCCTGCTAGTTTCTCTGCTTTTTCAGCTCGATAGAAATCAAATTCACATACAACAATATCCTTTGATACTTCACAAAGTCTATCCAACATATATTCATAAGGCTTATCTTTTAAAGCACTGAAGATGACACTTAAATCGGAAATACCTTTTAAAGAATCAATCAGTGTATCAATTCCTTCTTTATTATGAGCTCCATCTAGAATCACTAAAGGATCTTTTCGAATGACTTCAAAGCGACCTGCCCAATAAAAGTTTAATAATCCTTTATAGACATCCTCTTTTGAATAGTTTATTAATTTCTTTTCTTTTAATGCCTCTAAAATACCAATCGCAAAAGAGATATTTGTAGACTGATATCGAGCAATGGTAGGCACTTTCAAATCTAGATATGTTCCTGTATCAAAATGCAGACAAGAATCCACTACAATATTTGTTGGAATATATGTATTTTTTATAAACTTTGTATGTTTCTCTTTACAGATTTTTCTAAATACTTCCAGACAATCTTCTCTTTTCTCGTTTGTGATAAAAAGAGAATCTTTTTTAATAATGCCTCCTTTTGTATAGGCAATTTTAGAATAAGTATCTCCCAGAAAAGAACAATGATCTAAACCAATATTGGTTACACAGGAAATCATAGAATCGATGACGTTGGTAGCATCATCTTTTCCACCCATTCCCACTTCATAAATCGCAAGATCAACACTTTGATCTAAAAAGTATTGAAAAGAAAGAAATGTCTCTACTTCAAAAATACTTAAATCAAATTCTTCCCATTCTTCAAAATAAGCATTTACATAAGACAAGTAATCTTTTTCTAAAATTGGTTTACCGTCAATACAAATACCATCCATTCGAGATATCATATTCGGTGAATTAAAAGATCCTACTTTATAGCCTGCTTCGGTTAATATGACCTGTAAAGCTTTACTAGTAGAGCCTTTTCCATTGGTTCCTGTTATGTGAATACATTTCAAACCATATTGAGGATTCTTTTTGTATTGAATGTATTCATTAAATCGATTTAATGCAACTTTACCCTTTGTCCAGTCATGTCGATTTTCGATAATCGCAATTGCTTCATTTACATTTTTAAATTCCATATCCCTATTATAAGTGAAAAAAGAGTATAATAAAATGCGAGGAATAAAATATGTATTATGGAAATATAAAAAAATATGATATTGCCAATGGAAAAGGAGTACGCACTACATTATTTGTTTCTGGCTGTACCAATCATTGTTTTAATTGTTTTCAACCAGAGACATGGGATTTTGAATATGGAAAACCATTCACAAAAGATGTAGAAGATGAGATTCTAGAATCCATGGAGCCAAGTTATGTAGATGGACTAACAGTACTTGGAGGAGAACCTTTCGAAATAGAAAATCAAAGAGGATTGTTGCCTTTTTTGAAAAGAGTTAAAGAAGTATACCCTAATAAGAATATCTGGTGTTTTACAGGATTTGTATTAGATCAGGATATCTTAGATGGAGGAAGAAGACATTGTGAAGTCACAGATGAGCTGTTAACTCTGATTGATGTATTAGTAGACGGACCATTTAAACAAGAAGAATATGATATATCTCTAGCCTTTAGGGGAAGTCGAAATCAAAGAATTATTGATTTGCAGAAGTCATTAAAAGAACAAGAAGTTATCCTTTATATGGAATAAGTACAAAACTTGCTGATTCTCCTTCACGTTTTGAATTTTAAATTCATTGAAAAGGAAGATTGAGAATGTTAGTATATGAATAGAAAAGGTGCTACCGAAACACGACAAGTGTGCATAGCAAACGGCTAGCTCCTTAAAAGTTTTCAAAAAGTGATCGCTTAGTTGGGGAACTATTTATGGCGGTCATTTTTATTTTGTTCAGATAAAATCTTTCCAATTGCTATTCCAGCAGATAATACAGTAATGGTAAATCCCACTACAGTAATTAAATCAATCACTGACATAAGCACCTCCTCTCTAGGAGGATATAAAAATAGAATTCCCTCCTTTAAAAGTCAGGAACTAACCGCTCACCGTTTTATAAAGAAAAATCTTTATCGGTAACACCCATGTTATTTTAAACGATTCTTTATTTACTGTCATTGAATTCATATTTCAATCGCGGTAAGCATAGTATCTTTACTTGAATTTTAAATTCATTGAAAAGGAAGATTGAGAATGTTAGTATATGAATAGAAAAGGTGCTACCTATCAATGGTTGGTCCTTTGATATAATTAGTTGTTAAAAACAACCGTTAATCTTGCAAGGAATTATGGCGGTTGTTTTTAATTTTATTAGAAGTTATATAACTTCCAACTGCAATTCCTGCAGAGAAAACTGTTATGAAAAAACTCGTTACAGCAATTAAATCTACTACAGTCATAAGCATCTCACCTTCCTATTGGAATAAGAAGGATCAACCGCTTGTTGTCTAGGTAACACCCATGTTATTTTAAACGATTCTTTATTTACTGTCATTGAATTCAAAGTTCAACAAAAAAGGTTATCCTTTATATGGAATAACCTCTTTCTTTCATTATGCTACGGAAACAACTGTGAAATCTTTGTCTTCTACGGCTTGTTTTAAAGCATCATTGGATACATTGCTATCGCATTGTACAACGGCTGTTCCATCCTCTAAAGTAACAACAGCTTCACTAACACCATCAATAGCTTCCAACGCCTTCTTTACGGTTGCCACGCAATGTTGACACATCATTCCTTCAATTTTAACTGTTTTTGACATTTCTACTTCCTCCTTTACATAATGAATGTCTTTATGTTCTATTTTTTTATCTTTTGATGCATTTCGTATATCTTTCAAATTTAGACGAAGTGCATTAGATACCACACAGAAACTTGATAAACTCATCGCCGCAGCTCCAAACATAGGATTTAATTTCCATCCAAAGATAGGATAATATAATCCCGCTGCTAGTGGAATTCCAATCACATTATAGAAAAATGCCCAAAATAAATTTTCATGAATGTTTTTTAATGTGGCTCGACTCAATCGAATCGCTGCAGGTACATCACTTAAACGTGATTTCATTAGAACAACATCAGCGGCATCGATCGCAATATCAGTTCCTGCTCCAATGGCAATTCCAATATTCGCTCTTGTTAAAGCTGGAGCATCATTAATACCATCCCCAACCATCGCAATTCTTCCTTGTTCTTGCAGTGAGCGAATCACTCTTTCTTTTCCATTAGGTAAAACACCTGCAATGACTTCATCTACACCAGCTAGTTTCCCAATCGCATTGGCAGTTTTTTCATTATCTCCTGTCAACATCACAACATGAATTCCCATATTTTGAAGTTCTTTTACAGCTTTTGCACTATCTTCTTTTATTGTATCAGCTACCGCAATCATTCCCAACAATTCTTTCCCTTTTAAAAATAATAAAGGTGTTTTTCCTTCATCCGATAAAGAATCAATTTGGGTTTGATATGTATCCATATTCACAAACTTTTGAATGTATTTAAAGCTTCCACCAATTAACCTTTCGTTATTAAACTTAGCCTCTAGTCCATTTCCTGGTAAAGCTTTAAAATCAGTTACTTCTAATAATTCCATCCCTTCTGCCTTTTCAACAATAGCTTTTGCCAAAGGATGTTCGCTTTTTATTTCTAAAGCGTAGGCATATTGCAGCAATTCTGATTCAGTATAAGATCCAAAAGGAATAATATCCGTCACCTTGGGTGTACCATTGGTAATTGTTCCTGTTTTATCCAAAGCAACGATTTCAACTTTTCCACATTCTTCTAACGAGGCCGATGTTTTAAATAAAATTCCATTTTTAGCTCCCATTCCATTTCCTACCATAATCGCAACAGGCGTTGCCAATCCTAAAGCACAAGGGCAACTAATGACCAATACCGAAATACCTCTAGCTAAAGCAAAAGCAAATGTTTGCCCTGCCAACAGCCAAATAATAAATGTAATAACGGCGATAGATATAACAGCAGGCACAAAGATAGCGGATACTTTATCGGCTATTTTGGCAATGGGCGCTTTGGTAGCAGCTGCATCACTAACCATTTTAATGATCTGTGATAAAGTGGTATCTTCTCCTACCTTTGTTGCTTCACATTGAATATAGCCCGATGTATTAATAGTGGCTCCATATACCATATCTCCTATTGACTTATCAACAGGAATGCTTTCCCCTGTTAGAGCACTTTCATTGATGGCACTGCTTCCAAATATAATTTTTCCATCTGTCGGAATATTTTCTCCAGGCTTAACTACAAAGACATCTCCTTTTTTGACTTGCTCAATAGACACAACCTGCTCTTTTCCATTCACTAATAAAGTTGCCGTTTTGCTTGCCAACTTCATCAAGCCTTTTAAAGCGTCGGTTGTTTTCCCTTTTGAGCGAGCTTCCAACATTTTCCCGACTGTGATCAGTGCTAAAATCATGGCCGCCGATTCAAAATAGAATTCATCCATATATTCCATAACCAAATCCATGTTGCCATGAACCTGGGCATCACTCATCATGAATAAAGCATAAACACTCCAGATATAGGAAGCAGAAGAGCCTAAAGCAACCAATGTATCCATATTTGGTGATTTATGAATTAATCCTTTGAACCCATTAATAAAGAATTTTTGATTAATCACCATGACAATTGTTGCCAACAACAATTGTACCAATCCCATGGCAATATGATTTCCTTCAAACCATTTTGGAATAGGCCAATCAAACATCATATGACCCATTGAAAAATACATCAAAACAACCACAAACCCTAGAGAAGCAATCAATCTTCTTTTTAATACAGGTGTTTCATGATCCACTAAAGAATCATCATTTGCTTCTTGTTTTGCCCCTTTTAAAGACGCTCCATATCCGGCATTTGTTACAGCCTGAATAATATCTTCAGAAGACGCACTTCCTTCTACTCCCATAGAATTGGTCAATAAAGATACTGAGCAGGATGTCACACCTGGTACACTATTGACAGCTTTTTCCACCCTTGCCTGACAAGCAGCACAACTCATTCCGGTCACAATATATTGTTCCATTATTTCAACCTCTTGATTAATTCCATCACTTCATCTAACGATTCTATATTTCCTTCCTTAATATCTTCACTGACACATGTTTCCAGATGATTTTGAAGAATAATATAGCCGAAATTCTGTAATGCTTTCTCAACTGCAGATATTTGTACTAAGATATCACCACAGTATCGATTTTCATCTAACATATTTTCAATTCCGTTTAATTGTCCAACCATTCGATGAATTCTATTTTTCAATTGTTTAATTTCTTCTTCACTTCTTGGTTGTTTCTTTTCTCTGCAATGTTCACACGGCATATAAAATACCCCCTATGGGTATATTATTACAGATGTTCGAAATTGTAAACGCAAAGATAACATAATTCCCAAAATTCAAAAAGCATTTCACATGATTTTTGACATTTGAAATAAAATGTTACGACAGGATTGGACTATTATAGAATCGTAAAAAGGAAAAGGTAATCCTTCTTACAAATCATAAAAATTACCTATAACTCTCTTCTCTCTAAAAAAACAAAAAATAAAGGCCAATCCAATTGGATTGGCCTTTGTTTATATATTTTATAATCCTTGTTCTTTCACAAAAGCATAAATATCATCTTCAGCTGCTTTATTCTTTTCGCTAATTGTTCCTACAGGTGCTGTATAAACAATCAATTCTTCATCTCCATCTAATTCAAATTCAGGATCGCAAACATTGTTGTCGTAAGCCGCAATAGCGCATGTACCTAAGCCAAGAGCAGTACATGCCAAGTATAAGTTTTGTCCTACATGTCCAGCATCTATCATAGCCGGTCTATGAGCATAGATACCATAACGCCATTCACATCGATAGCACACTAAAGACCAATAGAATACAACAGAAGCTTTTGTTGCCCATGTTTGTCCACACAAAGAGTCATCAATCGTTCGTTCGATATTTTCTACTTCTCCTAAGTATTCCATTTCATGATGCATTGGTAAGTAATGGTATTTCCCTGGTTTTAATCCTTCTACTTTACGAACCATTAAATACGTTTCAAACCCATGCCTGGCTCCACCAGATGGAACCGTACGAATCGTGGCATATTTCTTTCCCCGAATATTTTTAACACCTTGGCTTGCCCATAATAAGTAAGATAGCTGTAAGATGCTAATTGGCTCATCTGTATACACACGATTGCTTTTACGATTATTAATCACATCCATAAAGTTATTATTGATTTCTAAATCTTCAAAATTGGTAGGTAAAGAGATACTATTCTCTCTCATATTTGTCTTTACTAAAGGAGGTTGTGGTAATTTCATGTCCTGGTCCGATACAAAATCTTCGCCAGAAATATCATAATGTAAAAAGTTTCTTCCTCTTTGAATTAATTCTTTTTTTAATTTTTCATCCACATTATTTGCTCCTTTCAAATTCTTCTAATGAATGATAAATATCATTCTTTTCTTTCAATACCGATCTTCGATAAGAATAAGGTCGATCAATGCGAACCGATTCATCTTCATTTGGAAAATGAACTAAATTTCCCTTCTTTAAATCAAATGCTTTAATCATATCTAAGGCATCCTGTACAATATCTTCTATTCTCATGGTTCCATACATTTTTGGTGGTATCACATATAATGGAATATTTATTTCAGGATGATCCTTTAACACTTTAGGAATTTGATATCGAAGATGTGGGCACAACATCGCAATATCAAATTGATCATAAACTTGATACATCCTTCCAAATGCTGAACATTGAGCATATACTTTATCTTCTAGTTTTAACTGTTTGACTTGTTTTTCTATATTTAATGCAAAGAAGCCACTAGAAGCTCCTCCACCACAACAAATTAATATACGTAGCATAAAATCTCCTTTTGTTTTATGATAAAATAAATTCATGAAAAAATATAGTTTTGATTCTTCCCATTTGCATTTTGCCAATGAAAATACATTTCTTTCTTCATTCAATAAACCCTATACATTATATTGGAATATTTATTTAATCGAAACAATGGAATTATTAGGAAACGTAGATGTAAGAAGTGAAACAAAAGATTTTAAAGAATGTGAAATTGGTTATGTGATAGGAAAACCATTTCAAAGCAACGGATATGCTACAGAGTGTGTAAAAGAAATCATTCAATTTATGAAAAATCACTTTCCTACCGAAAGAATCAATGCGAAATATTTTGATTCCAACATAGCCAGTGCCAGAGTATTGGAAAAGAGTGGATTTCAAATTGTAACCAGTCGCAACGGAATGATAAGAGTACAGAGGAAAATAAAATGATTAAAGCAGTGATTTTTGATTTTGATGGAACCCTGGCCAATCGTCAAGAATATGCAACAGTGGAGTTAAGAAAGTTTGCTCATGTCTGTTTTCCCAATTTAAAAGAAGATTCCATAGAAATGGAATGCATTATCCAAGATTTAATCAATTGGGATGCTTTTGGAAACATGAACAAAACTATTATTGCCAAAAACCTAAAAAAGAAATATCACCTAGACTATGATGAAACCAAATTTAGAAGTTGGTGGTTAGAACACATGAAAGAATACGTTTCTTTATTTGATGATACTATTGAAACATTAGAATATCTAAAACCAAAATATAAATTAGCGATTCTAACAAATGGAGATTCCAAAGCTCAATGGGCAAAAGTTAATTTAAGTGGAGTCGATTCTTATATGGATTATATTGTTGCCTCTGGCGATATTGGCATTCATAAGCCTGATATTCGAATCTTTCAGCATGTATGTAAACGATTAGAAGTGAAACCAGAAGAATGTATCTTTGTGGGAGATACTTATTCTACGGATATATTAGGGGCTTATAATGCAGGTATGACACCTATTTGGATTTGGAATGATCCATATCGCACTTCAAAGTTTCCGGTAAAAAGGATTTATTCATTAAAAGAATTAAAGAATATATTATAAGACACTTAAAAAGAAGTGACTTTCATCACTTCAACAAATCCGTTCCATTTATTTCATTTAAAACAATATTAGAATAGGCTGTATGTTTTAAACCATTTGCACAAATCATTGTCAAATGGACAGATTTCTTTGTCTTTGTTTCTTCTTGAAATGAATAGATTTTATGATTTAGATTTTTTTCATATGTCGCATCAATCGAAAAAGGTTCCGTCGTATACTTCATTTCACATATGTTGATTACGCCATCCCTTCGATCGATTAACAAATCAATTTGGGCCTCATTTTCTTTACCTCTCCAAGCATACTCCATGCTTTCGACGCCAGAGATTCCAAGTATAGTTTTTATTTGTGGAATATGATTTAAACAAACAATTTCAAATGATAAACCCGTCCAGGCATAATAAGATGGCGTATTTATGTAGGATAACCATGAATTAAATTTCTGTTCCTTCAAAAAGTTTAAATGAAATAATATAAATGGATCAATGACTTGATAATAATAACCCGACTTGTTTTTCACAAAATTCTTATACTTGCGAATAAAACCACATTGTTCTAATTCTTTCAGTGCCTTTGTCAACAGTTCCCCATCCCCTATTTCTGGAATATCAGACAATTCCGTTCGTAATATCCCTGCACGTTTTTTAGAAATGGCTTCTATAATTTGCACATGCTTCTGTGCATTTTTAAATAATGATTGAAACAAATTATTATATTCATAATGAAGTTGACCATTTTCACTGAAACAAAGTACATCAATATTTTGTGCCAAACTCAATCGTTTATCAAAATAATTAATATAGTAAGGGATCCCTCCAAAGACCATATAACTCTCTATTACTTGTGTAAAGGACATATGAATCCCGTTCATTTCGTATAATTCCTGACATTCTTTTAATGTGAACGGCAGCAAACGAATTTGTTTCGTTACTCGATTATATAATCCACCTGTGTTATTTAAAACATGTTCAATAATCCAGGAAGTAGCAGATCCACATATAATAAACAATATATCCGATTGCGAAGATGCCCAGCTATTCCAAAAATAATCAAGGGCACTTTCAAAGTCACTTCGTGCAGTAGCCATCCAAGGAACTTCATCTAGAAAAACAATTCGCTTATTGCTAAAAGAATCTCTGAATACTGTTTCTTTTTCTAAGAGCATGCGAAGTCTAGAAAAAGCCTCAAACCAGTCCTTAGGCATTTTCTTTTCCGTATCTCCATATTGCCTTAAAGAATCTGAAAAAGCTCTTAACTGTCCTTTTGTATTTAATTTCGCAACGCCTGTTGCATAGAAAGAAAATGTATCATTAAAATATTCTTTAATTAAATATGTCTTTCCAACTCTTCTTCGTCCATATACCACTAAAAATTCTGGACGTTTTGACTCAAGACAATCCAATAGTCGTTGTTGCTCTTGAAGTCTTCCTATTATCTTCATCGAAAGTCACCTCTTTGATTTAATTATATACTATTTTAGCGGATTATAAAGCTTTTTGTGCATATAATCCGCTAAAAGTAAACTTTTTTATATAGTTTTAACGTATTATAATACAATTTAAAAAGAAGTGACTTTCATCACTTCTATAGTCCTTTTCTAATTTTATTGTAGTTGATTAAGCATCCAGCCTTCACAATCTTTCTTTCATCTTCTGTCATATCCGCAATATATAAATCAATTGATTTTGCTTGATTGTTTTTAATGACATACGCTTTAATATCCTTTAGATCACCATCTAATGCTTGTAGAATATTTGGAACAAAGATATAGTCACCTACTTCAAAATCAGGTTTTCCTTTCATTTGGAAAGGAATCATACCCCAGTTCATGACATTGGATCTATAACGTTTAGTAGCATATTCTTCTGTGATATTGGCAAGACCTCCAATGACTCTTTGACAAGAAGCAGCTTGTTCACGAGCTGAACCATCTCCTGGCTTAACGGCATAAATCATGGATCCAATTTCGGTTTCACAAACGGAAATGTTCTCCATTCCATCAATTGTTTGAATCGTATCAAATACATCTTTTAGTTCTGGTTCAATGGCTAAAACATCTTGTCCATTGACACGTGCTTTTTCTAGCTTATCCACTTCTTTTGACTTTCCTACATATTCAGGATCTCTTCTTGATAAAGTAAATTCAGCCAATCCTAATGGATTTGAACGGTATGAAGAAGTCTCTCCAGAAGGGATCAGTTCATCTGTTGTCGTAACAGGATCCATAATCTTTGAACATACTTTTAATAAGATATTATCTGTTAACTGACTCATTTCTGGCCAATCCTTAATATTTGGTCCATATACTAAATCCTCATTGGTTGCCTTATTGTATCCTTGATACACTCTTTTTTGATAAGAAGTTGGATCAAATGTATATTCAGGAACATTTCCCCATTCAAAATCAACATGTTCAGCAGATGTTAAGATACCACCATTGGCAGCCGTTGCAGCAATGGAACGAGCATCCATTAAAGCTACAGCACTCATCTGTCCATTTCCTGGTTTTGATCCTTCACGGTTAGGGAAGTTTCTTGTAGTATGACGAATAGATAAAGCGTTATTAGCAGGTGTATCCCCGGCTCCAAAACATGGTCCACAGAAGGCAGTACGAACAATGGCACCTGCTTCCATTAAATCACCAATATATCCTTGTTTCGTTAAATTAATCATAACTGGTTGGCTGGATGGATATACCGCCAAAGAGAATTCACCATTTCCACAATCTTTTCCTTTCAGATAGTTGGCAGCTTCAACGACATTGGAATAGTTACCGCCAGAACATCCCGCAATAATTCCTTGTTGCACATGAAGTTTTCCATCAACCACTTTATCCATTAAAGTAAATGGTGCACGACCATCCGCAACTTTTTCAGCTTCTTTTTCAATTTCCGGTAAGATTTCATCTAAGTGTTCATTTAGATAGTCAATTTCATACACATTTGATGGATGGAATGGTAGAGCAATCATTGGTTTTACAGTGGACAAATCCACATATACGCATCCATCATAATAAGCAATTTCTTCTGGATTTAATTCTTTATATTCATTTTCTCTTCCGTGGGCTTTTAAGAAATTCTTTGTTTCTTCATCTGTTGTCCAAATAGATGATAAACAAGTTGTTTCTGTTGTCATAACATCCACACCATTGCGATAATCCGTTGTCATACTAGAAACACCAGGTCCCACAAATTCCATTACTTTATTCTTTACATAACCAGATTTAAAGACAGCTCCAATAATTGCCAAAGCAATATCATGAGGTCCAACATATGGTTTTGGTTTCCCATCTAAATAAATAGCTACAACACCAGGATAAGCAATGTCATAAGTGTCGGTTAGTAATTGTTTAACCAACTCTCCTCCACCTTCTCCAATGGCCATTGTTCCTAAAGCACCATAGCGAGTATGTGAATCTGATCCTAAAATCATCTTTCCACACCCAGCAAACATTTCTCTCATATATGAATGAATGACAGCCATGTGAGGGGGAACATAAATTCCTCCATATTTCTTGGCAGCACTCAATCCAAAGACATGATCATCCTCATTAATGGTTCCTCCAACAGCGCATAATGTATTATGACAAGTTGTTAATACATATGGAAGCGGGAATTCTTTCATACCAGAGGCTTTGGCAGTTTGGATAATACCTACATATGTAATGTCATGACTAGCCATCGCATCAAATTTAATACGAAGATGTTCCATATTATCGGATGTATTATGGGCTTTTAAAATAGAATAAGCCATTGTTCCTTTTTTAGCTTCTTCCTTTGATACATCGCATTGTTCTAAAATTTCAGTACCGTTTTTCAAATAGATACCTTGCTCATATAATTTAATCATAGTCTTTACCCTTCCTATTTAATGTTTTATATTGTACCATAAAAATGACCCAATTCATTGAATTGAGCCATTTTTTATGCATTTAATTTAACAATCAATATTTGTATAATCCTCTATCGCAAATTCAAATCCCGTTTCTTTCATTAAATTCAAATAAGGCACAGGATCAAACGCTTCTAAAGAATGAACTCCTTTTAAGTTATAAATACCTTTGGCATATAATTCAATGGCCAAAGCGGCTCCAAAACCTGTCTGGGCTACAACTGCCTGCAAACCAAATTGTTTCATGGCATCTTCGTTAGAATAATATTGATACATCATCAATTTCTCTTCTTTTCCATCCTTTATTCCTTTTGCCAGAACACCTACACACATGGCTCCTTTCATTTCGTCACCAATATTTTTTGGCTGGGGAGCACATGCAGCAATAACATCTCTAGGAACAACTTCAACACCTCTTACATTGATAGGATCAATACGATTTAGATTTAACTTATCTAATACTTTTAAAGCATTGATTAAATTTTCATCTAAAGAAATTTTAAAAGTACATTTTTCAAGACCATATCGACTTAAATATTTTGTCATTGTAACAACTTCTTCGTGTTCTACTTTCACAAATGTATTGTTTCCAACTCTTGGCATAGGCATTGTTTCTTGTCCTGCGAATGCTTTTTCTACAATGAAACCACCTTTTGATTGATCATATTCCACATTGGGATTCATGACTTCATCTAATACGGTCCAAACATTAAAACCAAACACAATATCATCCGGATTGGCATTTTCGATTTCAAGATTGCCACCATCACGAACATGTAATTCTTTTACTTCATCAAATTCATATTCACATAAATATTTCGCAAATACATTCACAACTCCTGGATCAATACCTAAACAAATGATAGCTTGGTTTCCTTGTTTTTCCCAATCATCACTTTGATCAAAATTATATTTTGTCATAGGTTCTGTATAACTATTTTCAATCCCTAATCCATAATTAGGATTTTTCATTGGAACTGACCACGTTCCCATATTGGCATAATCCACTTTCGCCATAAAAGCTGCATCAAAAATATAATTGGAGCAGAATGGGCTGGAAGCATCCATCACAAATGTGATGTTGTTCTCTTGAATTAAGTTCACCATCATCTCTTTGTTTGTTGCATCTACATAGGCATATTCAAAACGCTCATCTTTTAAATCCTCATATACTTCTTTGGCATGATTTAAATCAATATCACACAACAAACAGTATTCAAACCATTTTTTCTTTGGATCTCTTTTTGCCAGCATTTCCACAATGCATTCACCAACAGCACCCGATCCCACTAACATCATTCGCATAAAAAAATAACCTCCTGGCATCCAAATAAAAAGAGAACAAAGATTTACATCTTTAATTCTCTGTTCATTTACCAGTTGGTTATATCCACGTAGGTGCCTCATTTAAGAGATCTCTCCAAAGATTTGTCCATTGACCTTCCTTTTGCCTGTCAGTTTAGAAATCACAGGGATGTTTCTGTGATTTTTTTCTTCTTCGGCCTCCTCGCGGATGTCTAGAGTCAACTTCATCCAATTCACTTTTACCTTTACAACCTAACAAATTTATTTTGTTTTGTCAAAGGAAAGGCTATTTTATGCATTCGAAGCAGCAATTTTTACTCGAGACCATAGATCTGCCATCATCTTTTTAACAGACGCATTGTATCTAAAGACTTCATCTAAATCATACCCAGATCTTGGTACATAGGCACTAATTTCTTCATAATCTCCACCATTTGTACTTAAATCTGTGACAACTTCCTGGTTAGGAGATGTATAACCTACGTAGGTTGAGTTAGAATATGCATAATCATATTCAGTGATGAAATTCATAAATTCATACGCTAAATCAACATTATCGGCATCATTAGGAATAACCATGGCATCACACCACAAGTTGCTTCCTTGTTCTGGCATATAGTAATCAAGCTGATCATTTTCATCAATAATGTACGTTGCATCTCCAGAATACACAATACCCAAAGCTTTTCTAGCCTGTGCCATATTATCAATGATTTCATCGGTTACAATTTCTGTCTCCATTGTTTGTACACATTGTACTAACCAGTTATAAGCTTCTTGAAGTTCTTGTTCACTTGTTGTATTCATCGAATAACCCAAGGCCTTTAAAGCCACCATGAACATATCACGTTCTGAATCGTATAAATAGACATCTCCTTTATATTTTGTATCTAAGAAGATATCCCATCCTTCAGTTTCTAAATCTTCTACATCCACTTTTTCTGTATCATAAACAATTCCAACGGTTCCCCAGAAATATGGAACTGAATATACATTTCCTGGATCATAATCTAAATCCAGAGCATCTTCACAAATTAAATCCAAACAAGTTAATTTATCCTGATCTAATTCTTGTAGATATCCTTCTTGATTTAACCGTTCGATCATATAATCACTAGGAATTAAAATATCATATTTTTCACCATTGGCTACTTTGATATACATTTGTTCATTGGAATCAAAATTATCCATGACAACTTTTGCACCCGTCTGTTCTTCAAAAGCCGCAACAACTTCATCATCAATATATTCACCAGGTAAGTAAATATTTAAAGTTTGTCCGGCATATTGTTGTGCAGAAGAATTTGACTTAAATACAAATAAAGATCCCACTAAAGCACATACAACAACAAAAACAATTCCTACTTTCTTGTAGTTAACCGGTTTAGGTTCTTTATTTTTACGAATCATTGGAGCTATATTCATGATCAACAATACTGTTGTGATTAATAAAACTACTAAAGTAGAAATAGCATTAATACTTGGATTCACACGTTTTGACATCGTATAAACCATAATACTTAAGTTTTTAACACCACCACCTGTAGCGAAATAGGAAATAATAAAGTCATCAAATGACATCGTAAAGGCAATTAATGCTCCAGATACAACACCTGGCATAATTTGTGGAATAATCACTTTAATTAAGGCCTGTGTTGGCGTACATCCTAAATCCATAGCGGCATCGGCCAGGTTTGGATCCAATGATTTTAATTTTGGATTAATACTTAAAATCACATAAGGAATACAGAAAGCAATGTGGGCTAACAACATTGTCACAAAGCCTTTTTCTACCTTTAATGTGATAAACAACAACATTAAACCAATCGCTGTAACAATATCAGGATTCATCAAAGGAAAATCATTAATTTGGGTAATCATTTTACGAACAATTTTCTTTGAATTCGATAAACCAATTGCTGTAATCGTACCAATCACAGTCGATATAATCGTTGCCAATACGGCAATGGCAATGGTTACATATAAAGATTCCATCATATCATGGCTCTTTAACATAGCTTGATACCATTTTAGAGAAAATCCTGTAAAGTGAGTTAATGATTTACTCGAATTAAAAGAGAAAACCATCATAAATACAATTGGCAAGTAGAAGAAAATGATTGTGAATGCCATCAAAGCCTTTCCAAAATATCTTTTATCTTTTTTCATAGGCTATTCCTCACTTGTTGCTGTTCGTCCTTCAATTTTACGAACAAGATACATCAAGAACATCATGATACCAGCCATGATAATCGCAATGGCAGAACCGAAGTTCCATTCTCCAACGGTAATAAATTGATTTTCAATGACATTACCAATTAAGAAGAATTCTCCTCCACCCAATAATTTTGGAATAAAGAATGAACTAACAGCCGGTAAGAAGACTAACGTGATTCCACTGACAACACCTGGCAAAGACAATGGAAAAATAACACGTAAAAACGTTTGTACTTTATCTGCTCCTAAATCCGAAGCTGCCTCAATCAATGAATGATCCATTTTTGTCAAAGATGTATTAATTTGAAGAATCATAAATGGTAAAAAGTTATAAACCATACCAATTAATACAGCCGTTTCTGTATATAATAATTCCACATCTTTCAATCCAAAAATCGATAAAATACTCGATACCAATCCACCTTTTGTCAAAATCCCAATCCAGGCATACGTGCGAACCAGCATATTGATCCAAGTAGGAAGAGTAATGCATAAAATCAATGTATTTTGCATCTTTTCTTCACATCTAGAGATAAAATACGCAATAGGATATCCTAAAATCAAACAAACAATCGTTGTCTTAATGGCAATCACCAAAGATCTTCCAAGTACAATTAAGAAGTCTTTATCGGTAAAAAATTTCTTATAATATTCTAGAGTCACCGTAAAAGGTACGATGTCATTTCCCTGCGTAATTACAGAATAAAACGCAATCAGCAGCATCGGAAGAAGCAACATTAATAAACTCCAGATAATATAGGGGTAGGCTAGCTGAGAAAACTTTTTCATTAGAATCCCATTTTCTCCATGACATGAATATCTTCAGGGAAGAAAGTAAGTCCGACTTCTTTACCTTCTTCTACGTAATCTGTTGTATGGATTTTAAATTCACGTCCCATTGTCCAGAATGTAACTTTATAAATTCCCTCTTTAATGTTATCCCAGTCAAAGTCATAATCTACACTTAAATCAATGGATTCATTTTCGTTATTTAATTTCCATCCTTGTGCATTGGCCCATAATTTTAAGTCTGTATCCAATGCCATTGATTCTTTGATTTCATCAACAGTTTTAAAGAAGTTAAAGGCTGATACAGCTTCATTGGCTTTTTTATTTTCAACAACTCTTTGATCAACTACCCAGATTTTTTGCGTAATTGAGGTTCCTTTAGAAGTAGAGAATGTGACTGAATATTCACCAATCTCCTCTTTTAAATCGGTATCAATTTTAGCGATAGAAATATATTCATCCGTAGATGGATCCCATGCCTGCGCATCGGCACGAGTAACCATTTCTTTATCATCTATATCTTTCATATCTTCTAAATCCAGATAAAAATCGTTGGCAGAAATCTTTTCAGAGCCATCTTCGCTTGTCACATCATGTGGTTTACGAACATGCATATTTACGGTAACATGAGTTCCTGGAACGGTTTCGACCATAATTTCATAGTGAACCCCTTTAAATAATACACTTTCTACCGTTCCCGTCATCTTACCTTGTTCAACGGGAACAATATCAATATCTTCGGGACGGATAATGATATCTACTGTCTCATTTTCTTTAAAGCCCACATCTACACAATCAAATGTAATGTCATCAAAACGTACTTTCTTATCTTCTAACATAACAGCTGGTAAAATATTTCCTTCTCCAATAAAAGAAGCAACATATTTATTGGCTGGTTCGTTATAAATATCTTCTGGAGATCCTACTTGATGAATTTCCCCATCTTTCATAACAACAATCTTATCAGACATCGTCAAAGCTTCTTCTTGATCATGTGTTACGAAAATAAAGGTAATTCCTACTTCTTGTTGAATTCTTTTTAATTCATACTGCATTTCTTTTCTTAAGTTTTTATCCAACGCTGATAGTGGTTCATCTAATAATAAGACTTGTGGTTCATTAACCAAAGCACGAGCAATCGCAACACGTTGTTGTTGTCCACCAGACATGGCTGTAACCGATCTTTTTTCATATCCTTCCAAGCCGATTAATTTCAGCATCTTCATAACTTTTTGTTCAATAACATCTTTTGACATTTTTTTAATATTTAAACCAAAAGCAATATTGTCATATACATTTAAATGTGGGAACAATGCGTATTTTTGAAATACAGTATTTAACTCTCTTTTATAGGGAGGAAGCTTAGCGATATCTTCTCCATTAAAAATAACTTGTCCGCTTGTAGGTTCAATGAAGCCCCCTAATATACGAAGTAAAGTCGTTTTTCCACATCCACTTGGTCCAAGCAAAGTCACAAATTCATTTTCATAAATATCCAAGTCAATTCCCTTTAATACAACTTGTCCATCAAAATCCTTAGTGATGTTTTTAAACTCAATAATCTTCTTTTCTTCCATATTCTACTCTCCTCTACTCCTTCAAATATAAAAAGACAGGTATGTTTATAATACCTGCCTAAAAATCATATCGAGTCCACTTCTGTAACAGAAATCACTGCTTATTGACCATTTTATAAGGTATGTATAAACACTTTACAAAATTTAAGCTCTGAGCTTAATCAATAAGGGTAACCCACCCTTCCGTATTCCACTAAATACGGTTCTTGTCTCTTCAACAAGTCTTCGGCATTTGACCCGGCCGTCCGTGTAGCCTTAGCCATATGGCGGTCAATTCTGTACAGATATGTACTGTTTGATAATACATGAAAATTTTTTTATTTACAAGCGTTTTCACAAAAAATTAATATTGTGTTAATTGAAAAGTTAAATTCCACATTCATAAGAATATTGTTGAATTAAGTCTT
>R14__coassemble_49_pt1 | contig 98634 bp, 100 predicted proteins | sample R14__metabat2_low_PE_009 | metagenome-assembled genome bin R14 | reverse complement strand
GTAAAGATTTATAAATGAATATGGAGTAAAAGTAAAGATATGATTCAATATGATAAAATGATAACTCTTCTAAAAAAAAAGAGAGTTACTAAATCGGAAATGGGTAAAATATTAGGAATTTCATCACGAACAATCGCAAAGATTTCAAAAGGCGAAAAGCTTTCTTTTAATGTTCTTAAAAAAATTGCAGATTATCTTTCTTGTTCTGTAGATGAACTTTATGAGGTTGTATCCGATAATAAAATTCTTCAACGATTGAAAGAAGAAAAACAGTTTGGTATATCTGGTGGTTTGTATCATGAACTTCAAGTTCGTATGACATATAATTCAAATCATATTGAGGGAAGTACTTTAACGGAAGATCAAACAAGGTTAATTTTTGAAACAAAAACAATAGATGGTGATGGAATTTTAGTAGATGATATTTTAGAAACTGTGCATCATTTTCGGGCTATTGATTATTGTATTGATAAAGCAGAAGAAAAGCTTTCGGAGGATATGATAAAACATATTCATTATATTTTAAAACATGATACAGAAGAGGATTCACTAGATTGGTTTATGGTAGGAAATTATAAAAAAAGAGAAAATATGGTAGGTGGAATGGAGACTACACCGGTAAAGGATGTTTCAAAGGAAATGAAACAATTATTAATGGATTATCATAAAAAGAGTTCTATTACAATTCAAGATATTATTGAATTTCATGTTTGTTTTGAGAAAATTCATCCTTTTCAAGATGGTAATGGAAGAGTCGGTCGTTTAATCGCGTTTAAAGAATGTTTGAATCATAATATCGTTCCTTTTATTATAGAGGATTCTAAAAAAATGTATTATTATAGAGGTCTTTCAAAATGGGATGAGGAAAAAGGATATTTGATGGATACTTGTTTAGATGGCCAAGATAGTGTATATGCTTTGTTAAAAATGTTACATATAGAATAAAAAAGCTAGGTTATGTAGTGACCCCCAAAAGTTAGACCAACTTTAGGAGGTCACTTTTATTATGAAATATTCAAAAGAATTTAAATTAGAATGTGTAATGAAATATAAAAATGGTGAACATATCAAAGATCCACCAGGAACAAAACATAAAACGTTTCATGACCAAGTACTTAATGGGTATGTATTTATAATTCAATGGGCGAAATTGTTTATCAAAAGATGGTTGAGAGTGTCCTGGTTCATATCCATCTGCTGGCCAGAAACGAGATGAATCTGATGTTAACATTTCATCTCCTAAGACAATTTGACCTTTTTTCATTTAATCCAAATTCAAATTTAGTATCGGCAATAATAATTACTTTTGTAAGAGCATAGTCTGCACATTTTTTATAAAGAGCAATCGTATAGTCTTTTAATTTTTGTGCATATTCTTCTCTTTTCTTTTTATTCTTATTTTTCACCTTCTTTTGCACCAATGTGCTATGTAAGCATAAAAAAAAGAGACTATTTTCATAGCCTCAAATTTTAATTTTTTAGTGCAACTTTTAAAAGTTGTACTTTTGTTGTACTGTTGTACCTAAGTATGTTCTTATTGGCACCTATTTGAACTTATTGGTTCAAAAAGACCTATCGATTCTTCATGTGAAGGAACAACAGAACTTCTCTAATCGTTCTCTGATCTGTCAACAACATCACAAACCAATTTTTAAATTAGCACCCGCAATGAATTATATTTCTTAGGTCCATATTTTGCATAGTTGGTATATTTTAGAAAATAAAGTAACTTTTACTATTTTGCCTTTAATATTTATCGAGTCTTCTTGTATATTTTATTTCTAGTTGTACCATTAGATGTGATTTTTCCTTGGTTCACTAATATTGTTAATAGCTCTCTTGTTCGAGAAGCTTTAAGATTAAGCAAATTCATAATATCTTTTGCCTGATATTCTATATCATATTCCATGAAGTCAATAATTTTTTGTAGAGATTGCTCTGTTTTATTCATAAATCCGCCACTTTTATTCGCCGATTCGCCGTTTTTATTCGCCGATTCGCCAATAGTTGCTTTCCTAAATGAGAGTATTAATCTAGTTCTGTCAATAATATCTCTTTGTTCTTCAATTATAGGTTCTTCTAAATTTTCATTTTTCCAAACAGTAAATAATTCTGGAATACCACTTCCAGCCCTTTCTCCAATATCAATAAGATTAAACATTTTCATTAAAGCTTTATTTCGTGGATCTGATTGACCACCTGCAATCATTTGTTTTAAACCAACTCGAATAGTACCTGGATTTTCAATCTTCAATTTTTCTTTTTCTAATACAATTACCACACCACGTGGCACATAAAAATCCGCATTGACTAAGCAATTTGCTAGAATTTCACGAATAACTCTATGAGTCGGTGTATCATCAATCCGATTTCCATCCACCATACTAAATGGAATTTTTATATTCTGTACGATTTTATTATATGTTTTAAAATAAAAATCAAATAAATTTCCAGACCATTCACCTGAACTCGATTGAAGACGATCTGTCCAACGAATAGAATCATCAAAATGCTCCTGATAATCTAGAAAATATTCTGGAAATTCTCTTACAATTCGATATTCATCACCAAACATAAGTAATCCTGCAGCAGTAGGATGAAATTTTTTATCATTTCCAATATCAGCAGCCCCAATTTTTTGAAGATAATTTTTTGTATCCAAGTTATTCCACGGATGACCAGGTTTTAAAACTAAATGTCTGTTTCTATAGCTTTGAATTGTATCCTGATTCAACTGATCAACGGTTAGATTCTCTAATAATTTCATATCCATTGTAGATTCAGTTTGATCCCGTAACATAGATTTAACCTGTAAGTTTGTACAATGATAGTCACCTTCATGTGTTCTTTTGAAAGTACCATTGAACATATCATTATTGATATATACAGGTTTAAATTCACGCCTTGCCATAGGAACATGAATAACGATAATAGTATTTTCATTAATCGAATACGTTTCTATATCATTATCGGATAATAGATTAATGCTAACTTTAGAAGTATTGTTTATTGTATCCCAAAAGTCTTTTAATAGTTTTCTTTCTTCTTTTAAACCTGTTGCGTTCCAACTTCCGTCTTCATTTTCTTTAACACCTAAAATAATCACTCCACCATAAGTATTAGCAAAAGCTGAATAGGTATCCCACAAACTTCTTGGAAGTCCGTTTGTAGCTTTTTTTTACTTCTCTACGATTATCTTCTTTATATTTATCAAAGTCTTTAATATCAAATAATTTGGACATATAGCTATTGCCTTTCACTGCTTGTATTATATCAAGTTTCATTTAATGTAGAAAAATAAATTTCGTTAAATAGTAAGCTACAATTATTCGTCATTTGCAGCATAAGTAAAAAAACAACCAGTTTCATGCTGGTTGCTTATGTATCCTTTTTATAAGTTCTTATATCTTCTTACAGAATGGCATACCATAACCTTAAGAAAGTGCTTTAAATGCTTTCTGATTATCGATTTTTCATATGAGGGAATAATAACACTTCACGAATGGTTCTTTGATTTGTTAACAACATGACAAATCTGTCAATTCCAAGTCCTACTCCACCTGTTGGAGGCATTCCATATTCCAATGCTTCTACATAATCGACATCGACCTCATTGGCTTCATCATCTCCAAGATTACGTAATTCCAATTGTTTTTCAAATCTTTCTCTTTGATCAATTGGATCATTTAATTCAGAGAAAGCATTGGCATATTCATGTCCACAAATAAATAATTCATAACGATCCGCAAAACGAGGATCTTTGGCATTCTTTTTAGCTAATGGTGAAATACTAGTTGGATGTCCATAAATAAATGTAGGTTGAACAATTGTTTCTTCTACATATTTTTCAAAGAATAAGTTAATAATATGACCTACTGTATTTTGAATCTTTTCTACATGAATCTCATGTTCTTCAGCAATCTTAACAGCTTGTTCATAACTCATATCCTGCCAGAAATCAACACCACATGCTTCTTTAATGGCATCTACCATATGCAAACGTCTAAATGGAGCCTTTAAAGATAATTGTTGACCTTGGTATTCAATTTCAGTCGTTCCTAATACATCATTGGCAACACTATCAAATAAACCTTCAATTAAATCCATCATTCCGCTTAAATCACTATAAGCTACATAAGCTTCTACAGTTGTAAATTCTGGATTATGTGTGGCATCCATTCCCTCATTTCTAAATAAACGACCAATTTCATAGACACCTTCTAAACCGCCAACAATTAATCTCTTTAAAGGAAGTTCAGTGGCAATACGTAAATAGAAAGGCATATCCAATGTATTATGATGTGTAATAAATGGACGAGCAGCTGCTCCCCCTAAAATAGGTTGTAAAACAGGAGTTTCTACTTCAATTAATCCTTGACCATCTAAGTAATGTTGAATTGAACGAATAATTCTAGGACGAGTAATCGCTAAATTCTTAGCTTCTGGATTCATAATTAAATCCACATAACGTCTTCTGAAACGCTCTTCTACATCTGTTAAACCATGGAATTTTTCTGGTAATGGACGTAAAGCCTTTGATAAGTGAGTATATACTTTTGCACGAACAGTTAATTGTCCATGATCCGTTTTCATAACAGTTCCTTCAATTCCAACAATATCCCCAATATCATTTTTCTTGAAAATTTCATATTGATCTTCTCCAATGACATCTTTACGAACATAAATTTGAATCTGTCCATCAATGTCTTGAATATGCATAAATCCAGCTTTTCCTTGACGACGTTTTGTCATAATACGACCCGCAATCTTTACTGGAATTTCTTTTTCTTGTAGTTCTTCTTTTGTCATTTCACTATATTGTGCAATGATTTTCCCTGAAGTTGTAGTACGATCATATCTTTGTCCAAATGGATCAATTCCCATTGCTCTTAAATCTTCCATTTTTTGACGACGTACTTTTTCTTGTTCTGATAATTTTACCTCTGCCATTTTCTTTTTCTCCTTTTCAAATAAAAAAAGGCATCCACCCATAGGGACGAATGCCGTGTTACCACCCTAATTTGTACTTACTTCACAATAAGCACCTCTGCCACTGTCTATTAACAGTGCTTCCTTTAATGCAGGAATTACATACAGCTCCAAGTCTTTATTCCTAAAACCTATCTATTTCCTTACACCAACCAGAAACTCTCTATGCGACTCAGTTAAAGTACTCGCCCTCTTCATTGCCTTTGCTTAAGTATCGTAAACAAAATTTATATTTTTGTCAATGAAAATATCAACAATCGCGAAGCCATTTTTTTAATATACAATCTAAATCCATTCGCATTTGATCACATTCCTTTTTATATACTCTTTCACTTCTATATATCTTTGATAGAGAAAAATAAATAGGGAAAACAACATGAGATACATGTTCGTAATAAATATGTTTATATGGATATCTAAAATGATTTTCTTTTAATCTTTCCATCATTTCTTCACAACAATCATAACTATCCCACATTGAATCAATTTTAGAAGATAAAAATAATATAGAGCCATTTATATTTTCTATCTTGATATCACAATCATCATTAGAAAAAGTAAATGCTCTTTTATATACATCTCTAAATGTTAATTCTCTATTTTTTAATGAATTGTGCAATACACTCAATAAAGATGCTTTTGTATACGCATATGGTAAAGGTTTGCCTTTATAAGACCAGGAAGATTGATCCATCCACATAAGATTCTTTCCAACACCCATACAAACTTTGGATGGTGCAGATGAAACAATAACACTATCAATATCTTTTATAAGACTCGCTGCTACTAAAGCATATTCTGCCCCTTTGGAAATACCATAGACAATCACTTTATAATCCTTTTCTTTTAAATAAGAAACTGCCCTTTCAACATATTCCACAGGTGTTTCTAAAATATATTTAGACGTTCCTTCTACATTAAAATAACCCAGAGCAATGGATAAAATACCCGTATTTTGAAAATATTTTGCTATGTCTATCGTCATAGAAAAAGGCATGCCACCCCCACCTAATACAATCACAGCCTTATGCTCAAAATAATTCACATCAGGTTGATATTCATAACCATAAAAACCATTTTCTTTGATTGTAAATTCCTTCATAAAACTCCTTTAAAAAAAAGAGAATCACAATGATTCTCCTATCGTCTTCCAAATCCGCCACCACGGCTTGAACCACCAGATGAACGACCTCCAAAAGAGCCACCGCCAGAGTGTCCACCAAAAGAGCCTCCAGAATGTCCACCACCGAAGTGACCTCCACCAGGTCCACCTCCCATTGGAGGTCTTGGTCCTCTATGATACCATCCGCCTCCACCGTAAGGTCCTCTTGGTCCTCTACGACTAAATAGAAACAATACAATAATAAATATGATAATAAAGACAAACATAGAAATACCTCCTATAAATAGACTGATAATTCTTGAAAGAAAACTTGTTTTAGGAGTCGTCGAACTCGAACTGGAACTACCACTAGAAGATGGAGTTCCATATAAAGTACATAACTCGTCATATAAAGCATCAAAGGTATTTTTGATAGCCGTATCATAATTACCAGCATCAAAATCCTTTTCAAAATAAGTTTCCATTATCTCCTGGAAGACATATGAATCTACTTTTTGTTCAATCCCTCTTCCATACATCACATAATACTTTTCTTCTTCAGTTACAACCACTAAAAGAATACCATTATTATTTTCAGAACCTCCTATTTGCCATTGATTGAAAATCTCATAGGTATAATCTGCTACATCGCAGTTAATATACTTTTCTGTGACAATTTCAATATATCCACCGCAATGTTGATCCATTGCCCAATTCTTTTCTGTGATATATTCTTTGGTATCAGTTGTCATGACATTGGCATCATCCAAATAATAATCACTTACAGATTCTGGAATATCCAATGCATACACAGGCATGCATAAACAAATAGTAAGAATAAAAGAACTCACTATCCCAAATAGCTTCTTCATTATTTAAAATACTCCACTTTTGAAGAAAATAATTTAAAAATATTACCAGGAATTGTATTTGTTTTTTCTTCGTATTCACTAACTAATGTGTTGTATGGATCATAACTAATCGTATTGTTCGCGTTATCAAAAACGGATTTTTCTTCTTTCAATGATTTTAAGTTTTTCTCAGAAACATTTGAATCCAGTAAACGAGCATAAATACTATCGATAGAAGCTTGTAAATCTTGATTGGCCTGATATAATTCTGATTTATCCGAACTATCACTTAAAATGTCAATAGCTTGCTGGGCAGTACTGAAATTACTATCACTTTGACCGATATAACTCTTTGCGATAGATAAAATATTCTTTGCTCTTGTAACTCTTGTAGAAAGATCTCTAGAAATAGATAACCCATCATTTTCAGAACCCACAATAAATTCTTGATTAACGGAACGTGCTAATGAATTCACTTTCATAACGCCACTAATCATTGTACTCATTACAATCAAAACAACCATGAAAGTAATCGCAATTCCCTTATTTTGTGTTAATTTCACGTATCATCACTCTTTCTATTGATGAATATCCAACAATTTAGCTTTCAATTCGCCTTCAATCTTAGCCAATTCATCTTCTGCTTGTCTACGTTTTTCACGTCCATCATCTTGAATCTTGATTACTTCATCTAATGTAGTAATCAATTGTTGATTTGTATGACGTAATGTTTCAATATCAATAATACCACGTTCAGATTCTTTTGCCGTTTCAATAGTTGCCTGTTTCAGCTGTTCAGCATTCTTCTTTAATAAGCTATTGGTCATTTCATCAACAGCTTGTTGTGCTTTAATAGCTTGTTGAGAATGATGCAATCCCAAAGCAATAACCATTTGTGATTTCCATAGAGGAATTGTATTAACCAATGTAGACTGAATCTTTTCCGTCATTAATGTGTCATTGTTTTGAACCAGACGAATTTGAGGACCCATCTGTAAAGCTACATTACGAGTTAACTCTAAATCATAGATTTTCTTTTCAAATCGATCACAAAGCTGTGCTAAATCATTTGCTTTTTGTGCATCTTCAGCCAAGCCAGACTTCTCAGCTTTCGCCTTCAATTCAGCTAATTGACCTTCACGAGTTTCTTTTAGTTTTTGTTTACCAGCTAAGATATACATTGTCAGCTCTTTGAAGTTCATTAAGTTCTTATCGTATAATTCATCCAATACAGCAATGTCCTTCATCAATTGGATCTGATGATCTTCCAAAGAAGCTGAAATCTTATCTACATTCTTTTCAGCAGCATCATATCGAGCCTTTAGACCCAAAGCTTTATTTGATTGTTTTTTAAAGAATCCTGCAAATCCCTTTTGTTCTTCTTCTGTTGCATCAAATCCTTTTAATTCAACAATTAAATCAGATAACATCTTACCAGCTTCACCTAAGTCTTTTGTCTTAACATTCTCTAGAGTATTATCAGAGAAGCTTGCGATTTTCTTTTGTGCAGCTGCTCCATATTGAAGAATCACATTGGATTGTGTTAAATCAATTTGTTTAGCAAATTCATTTACCTGTGCTCGTTCTTCTGCAGTTAGTGTGTCGTCATCTTCCACATAAACAGGAGTAGCCTCCGTTTTTGTTTTTTCCACTGCCTGTGTGTCTTCTTCAGGATTTAAAGTTAAAGTGATTTTTTGTTCGTCAGCCATTCTTATTACCTCCTATTTATCTAAATAGCCTTCTTGCGCCATCATTTGTTCTAATACTTTTATATCACTTGAGATATCAATTGCTTCTTCTTCATGAAGAGAATCATACAAAGAAGTAAATGCTTTTTGTACCGTCTTTAACATATTTTCAATTTTTGTTTTTGATTCTTCAATCTGCGTTGTTGAAGTCGTTTTTTCAAAATCCACATACGATTTCAACATCTTGTCGATCATTGGCAGATAATACGATATAAACTTACGTATATGTTTGGCATCCTTTGGATCTTTCTTTACTTCTTCTAATATAGAATTACAGATTTGAATAATACCATCTATATCCACACGAACTTCATAATTGCCAATTTGTTTTTTCACCTGCGCAAAGGAATCCAAATAAGATTGACCTGTGCTTAAAATATCTTCCAGTTCCATTTCTTCATAAGATAATTCTTCTTCATACTGAATAGATACATCTTTAAAGATTTTAAGTTTGCGCATTAGTACATAAGCCACAATACAAATAATTGCGAGTATCAAATAACTCGAATATTTATACATAGGAAAGATAAATGCCAGAACTGACCATAATAGACCCGTAACAATAAAGGGTTTATTTGATGGCTTGTTTTTATATTTAATTCTTGTTTTTGTTGCCATAATATCACCTATCTACATATTATCGTACAAATGAGCTTTCGTCTAATTGAAAGTCACACAATCGTAATTCCTGAATATTTTGAGAAGGATCTTTTAAAATACGTGAACCTTGATTTAAGATAGCTTCTTCTACCTTATTTCTTGCCATACGACCATTACCCGACATTTTACTATCATCCTTTTGAATCTTGTCATAGTATGCATATAAAGCATCTCTACACTCATCGTTAATAAAATAATCTTTCGATTTAGCCGTACTATAACTAATTTGCACTAATTCATCCGCTGTATAATCCTTAAAATCAATGATATTTGGAAATCTCGATTTCAGACCAGAATTACTTTCTAAGAATGCATCCATTTCTTTTTTATAACCAGCTAAAATCACAATTAAGTTATCACGATAATCTTCAATTGCCTTTACAATTGTATCAATGCATTCCAATCCAAAACTATCATCTTGTCCTCGATATAATGAATAAGCTTCATCAATAAAGAGAACGCCACCTAATGCCGATTGAATGACCTGCATAGTTAATGGAGCTGTATGACCTACATAGCGTCCCACTAAATCAGCACGAGTTACCTCAATTAATTGACCACCCGATAAGACACCAATGGCTCTTAAATATTTTGAAATCAAACGAGCAATTGTAGTCTTACCTGTTCCAGGATTTCCCGTAAAAATCATATGTTTTGAAATAGACGCATTTTTCAATCCTTGTTTTTCTCTTAACTTTTGAATCATATAGTTATCTTCTAAAGACAATACATACTTTTTCACATCTTCCAATCCAACAATTTCATCTAATTCTTTCTTGATTTCATCTAAATCAAAGACGTTTTCTCTTACTAATACAGATAGTAAATCAATAGAAGCATCATTGACATCTAATTTTAATATCGAATCAAAATAAATACGGATATGCTCTATCTCTTTATTTTCCAACTTATATTGTGTAACAGCTTGAATAATCTCCTTCTTTATATCTTCTAAAGAATAGGTTCCATTTGAAGGAATATATTTTGTTTTAAAATATTCTTTACAACTTTCATCAAAGTCCGTTTCTACAATTTTATTCACTGCTTCTTTACACAGATCAAAGTAATTTTGAATCCATTGGTCTAAGGTAGTATCAATTGACTCAGTTTCAATAATATCCGAGATAGAATTCATAAATTCAATTCCCAAAACATCGATCAATTTACTCTTCTTTAAATCTGAGCATAAGATTAAATAATGGCTTGTCGCATTTATAGATGATATCGAATTTGATACAAGATTCGAATTTGTTTCCTGTAACTGTCCTTTAATTTGAGTATATCTTTTCTTCAATTCAATCGATCCCGTTTTAAAAAATTGCGTTATATAATTTAAATATCCACTAAAACAAGATTCACAATTTTCAAACAAAAGAATAGAATTTTCTTGATAAACAGCCGAATAAATATCCTGTAAGAATAGCTTTTCATCTTCCTGACTAGAATATTTACTTAAATCAATCGTAATAATCGGCATATTTAAATGATGCCCTATTTCATTGATTATTTCATGTTTTCCAGATCCCTTTGGCCCCAAAACCAATAAAGAATTCAAACATTTTAAACTTTCATTTTTAAAAACAAACGGTCTTTTCAATGCCATACTGATTTCTTTAATTGCTTTTTGTTGACCAATAATCTTTTCATTTAAATCAGACTCCAATGTATCTAGTGAATTAGAAATTGTATTCAATACGCTCTGTTCACTTTCCTTGATTTTAAAATCTGAATTCATCTGTGATTCAAATGAATTCAACTCCTCCATGCTCAAGTTCTGTGAAATATTGGCATTCATTTCTTCAATTTCTTTTAAATTCTTTTCTAAAATATCATTTAAAGACTGGCCGGATTTTTCCAACATATCTAAATTATTATCTACATTTTGACTTACCTTTGATAAATCGTTAAACATTGATGTTGTTCTCTTCTCTAAAGCATTGGCTTGTTCCATCATTTCCTTCATAGAAGTAGGCACGTTTCGCTTTGGAGCTTGTGAACCAAAAACCTTTTCTTGCAGTTCTTCCAACTCTTGTTGTCTTGATTTTTTCATGTTATCACCTAGTTTCTATTCTATCATAGAAATAATAAAAATTAGGGAGAAACAACTCCCTAATTCATTTTTTTACATCCAACCCAATGGTTTTAAAATATGATTTTCTACAAAATCAGCAAACCCATCCTCATTGACCGTTTTTTCCGTAATATAATCAGCACATTTTTTCGTATCATCACTTCCATTTAACAGACACACTCCACGACCTGCTTCCAAAACCATTTCATTATCATTGGATGTATCCCCAAAGGCCCATACATCTTCCACATCAATATTATGAAGTTTACAGAATTCCTTCATCGCAACGGCTTTAGAAGAATACGCATTCACAAATTCATACATGACTGGTTGTGTTTTAAAACCTCTATAGGTTAAAGAAGGATGTTCACTTACATATTTTTCAATAGCCGGCATATCTTCTTCATTCACTCTAAACATGATTTTAGCGTTTGGTTTTTCATAGAATTTTTCAATCGAATCCGCAATTAAACATTTTCTTCCACTAAATTTTTCTGACATAGCCACTAAATCATCATAATGCCCTGCATAAGTTTGGCCATCAATTGAAATTAAAGGATTATTTTCAAATGGTTTCATTAATTCAATACAAGCCTTAATATCATCTGGTTCCATTAATTGATAAGTATAGGTTTGATTGGTTAAAGCATCATATAATACACACCCATTCATGGCAATGATAATGTCATTTTGAATAGGCCAGCGATCTAATATAGGAAGTAAATCAGCTAATGGTCGTCCACTTGCCACCCCAAAATAAACCCCATGACTTCTTAAATTATAAATCACATCGATTGTTCTTTGAGACATATTTTGATGTCTGGGAATCAATGTGTTATCAATATCACAGACAACCATTTTAATATTTTCCAAAGGTGACTGTTCATACCATCCTAATGGTTTTAAGATATGCTCCTCAACAAATCGTGCCCAACCATCATCATCACATCCATATTCAGTAATCATGTCCGCACAAGCTTTTGTATCCGGTGTTCCATTCTCCATGCAAACACCCACACCAGCCATTTGAAGCATTTCATTGTCATTGGTCGTATCTCCAAATGCCCAGGCATCTTCCATATCAATGCCATGCAGTTGACAGAATTGTTCCAATCCATAGCCTTTTGATCCATTTTTATTTGCGAACTCAAACATAGATGGTTGTGTTTTAAATCCTTTAAATTTATCTGATGGATGTCTAGCCACATATTCTTCAATGGCAGGCATATCTTTTTCATTCACACGGAACATAATTTTAAAATTAGGCTGTGCCCATAATTCATGCATATCTTCTGATTGACAAACATCAAATACAAAACCAGACAATGCTTTATTATTCCTTGACATCTTCATCATTTCATCTTCTTTTCCAAAAACTTGAACTCCATTTATCATGACACTAGGGTTACAATCAAATGGTTTCATCAATTCAATTATTTCTTTGATCCATTCAGGTTCCAATTGAAAATAACTATATTCTTTGTCATTGGTTAAATCCAATAACTGATCACCATTCATTCCAATAATTAAATCCTGATTGACACCCCACTCATTCAACATAGGTGTACACTGATTAATAGGACGTCCAGAGGCAATCCCAAAATATACACCATGTTTTCGCAAGCATTCAATTGCCTTCTTCGCTCTTGGCGTTAAATTCTGATGCCGAATAACCAATGTACTGTCAACATCACATACTATGACTTTAGGTGCTTTCATATTCATTACCTCCAATTCCTTCTTATTATATTGGTTTTACTTCAAAAAATACAGAAAGAAAAAGAATCTGTTTGTATTTTCACAAAATTCGCAACAAAACCAAAATTCGCCTGTAAACCACATTTACATGACCATTCCTATAAAAATCTGTTAGAATAAGAATACGAGGTGAAGAATCATGATTATTTGGTCTATTTTATGTTTTATATTATCTTACTTATTAGGATCCATTCCGTTTGCGTTAGTGATTGGAAAGGTATTCTATCATACAGATGTTCGTAAATATGGTTCTGGTAACTTAGGTGGAACCAATGCTGGAAGAGTTCTAGGAAAAAAAGCGGGTATTGCCGTTATCGTATGTGATGCGCTAAAAGTTGTATTAGCCGTTGGAATCTCAAGTCTAGTATCACAAAACGTTGCGATATGGTCAGGCTTATTCTGTTGCATCGGTCACTGTTATCCTGTATTTGCTCATTTCAAAGGTGGTAAAGCCGTTGCCAGCATGTTTGGATATTTATTGGCAATTTCCATTTTTGTATTTAAAGATGCCTGGTACTTCATTGTTCCTTTACTTATGTTCTTTGCGATATTATTTATCTTTAAATATGTTTCTCTAGGTAGTTTATGTGCTTCTATCGCATCTACCATTTACATTCTGGCTAATAACCTACAATTCAATTTCTCAAGCATATCCATTATTATTGCTTCTATTTTAATGACAGCATTAGTCATTTATCGACATGCGCCAAACATTGAAAAAATAGAAAATGGAACAGAAAATAAAGTTTCTTGGTTGAAATAAGAATTAATTCACTTTTATTTTTTATACTAAAAATGAAAGTGAATTTTTTTATGTCTAATTACCTCTATTATGAATACACTCGAAGCATGGTCTGTAAAGTAAAAGAAGACCATAAAGAGTATGAAAAATACCCAACCATTCAACGATATTTAAATATACAATGTTTAGAAAACGGCTCAACAATGAGAGGAAGACAAGATGCCTTTCAATTTCTCATGAAGCAAAAGAAGTTTACGCCCGTTCTCATTTCCATTCATCCTGTACTTATCTATTTTCCTACAGAAGCCAAAGACAACCCAAATTGCGTCTGGATCAATTATATGGAAATAGAACATGTAAAGTATGAGAAAAAAAAGTGTACAATCTATTTTAAAGATCATACACAATTTATTTCTTATCATCCCAAACGCATTCAAAATTCAATGATTTTAATCAAACGTTATCTGTTAATGCTGAATCGTTAGTTATTCATATTCCTCTTCTAATGTATTCTGCACCAAAATTTCACGAGGTTTGGATCCATTAGCCGGACCAATAATACCATTTTCTTCTAATACATCCATTAAACGAGCAGCTCTAGAATACCCAACTGAGAATTTTCTTTGAATCAATGAAGTACTCGCCCTTCTGGATTGAATCACAAAACGCTTTACTTCATCATATAAAGGATCACCTGGATCACTTGCCACTTCTCCACCTTGAGATGCGATATCCTTTAATGTGATAAAAGCATCATCGTAATGTGGTTTCGCTTGTGCTTTGACATATCCAGCAATTTCATTTACTTCTTCATCTTTGATAAAGACACCTTGCACACGCTTAGGTGCCGTTTCCCCATTAGGAAGATACAGCATATCACCATATCCTAATAATCGTTCCGCTCCAATTTGATCCAAAATGGTTCTTGAATCAACAGCGGATGAAACCGCAAAAGCAATACGTGATGGAATATTTGCTTTAATAACACCCGTAATAACATCCACAGAAGGCCTTTGTGTAGCCACAATTAAATGAATACCAGCTGCTCTGGCTAATTGCGTAATACGTTGAATAGAAGCTTCCACATCTTTTGCTGCTACTAACATCAAGTCAGCTAACTCATCAATAATGACAACTAAATAAGGCAATGGTTTTAAATGCATTGCTTCATCTGGATGTTCGCTTAAATATTTGTTGTAAGCAGTAATATTACGAACACCCAGCTCTCCAAACAAGTCGTATCGTTTATCCATCATTTCTACAACAACCTTTAAAGCTTTATTTGCCATATCTGCATCTGTAATAACAGGCGCTAATAAATGAGGAACATCATTATATGGTGTAAATTCTACTTTTTTAGGATCCACTAAAACTAGTTTCACTTGATCTGGTCTAGTTCTCAACAAAATAGAACAGATAATGGAATTCACACATACCGATTTACCAGAACCAGTTGCTCCGGCAATCAATAAATGTGGCATCTTATTCATCTCTCCATATATTGATTCTCCTCCAAGATCTTTTCCTAACACAAACAATAATGGATTGTCCTTTTTATTTTCAGGAATCCTGTCAACTAAATCTTTCATCTGTACCGTTGTCTTTTCCAAATTTGGAATTTCAATACCAACGGCATTCTTACCAGGAATAGGTGCTTCAATTCGAATATCCGTTGCAGCTAATGCCATTTTAATATCATTCTGTAAATTAGAAATCTTTGATACACGAATTCCCATTTCTGGCTTGATTTCAAATTTAGTCACACTAGGTCCAATATGAATATCGACCAACTTTGCAGGAACCCCAAACTGTGCCAGAATTTCTATTAAAGCCTGTCCTTGGTCAGTGGCATTATCACGATTGGCACTAGAACGAGTCTGTCGAGTTGTCTTTTCTAACATATTGGCAATGTCACGTTGTGTAGGAATGCGGTAGTCCGCAAAGCTTTCATCCCCACTCACTACATAGGTCTTTGGCACTTCTTCCTCTACTGGCTGATTCGATGGAATCTCTTCTATCGTTTTTTCTACAACTTTACGTGTCCTTCTTGTGCGTTTAGGCTTTTCTTCTACCTTTGTTTCATTCGCATCAACGATATCAAAGGTTGACCCTCCCCCTTGTTTAATTTTAAAGGTTGGTACTTCATTTTCATCTTCAAAAGGATTTTCCTTTTTACGGGTCTTTTTCTTCTTAACAGGAACATCTTCCAGGGTAATGAAAGGTGATTGTTTAACTTCACTATATCCCGATTCTTTTCTTGGATCATAATCCATAAAGATAGTTTCATTCGAATCATAAACAGGAACTGTATATTGTTCTTTTCTTGCTTGTTTTTGCACTTTCCGTTGTTGACGAGATTGGATGAATTCATCTTTTTTCTGCAGTGTAGCATCTTTTAAAGCCTTTTGTTTTTCATAGGCAATGGTTTGAATAATTTCATACCAGAACAACATAATTCCTATAAGCACAAATAAAGCAATACATAAATAACATCCAATATAATCCACTAATGAACAAATAAGGCATAATAAACCAGCCCCTGTTATTCCTCCTAGCGTTTGATATTCACCATGAAGAATATCAGAAGCATGAACTATAATATAGGATAATCCATAGTCAGCCTCATGTGGTTTGAATTCCAAAACAGACTGTAAAAGAATCCAGGCAAGCGAAAAGAATATCAATCCAATCCAATATCGTTTTCTTCCAATCTTCTCTTCTGGATTAAAACACTTAATTGCGCATATACATAAGATAAAAATCAAAAAGGCATATGTGAAATTTCCCATAATAAATGAGAATAAGTAGAACAAAAGACTTCCTACAATACCAAATTTAAAGACAGAGATTATACACAACGCAATTAAACATAAGAACAAACAGACGCGGAATACTTCAGAATGTAACCAGTCTGTTTGTTGTTGTTTTTTCTTCTTTTTCGTTGTGTTTTTTCTGGCTGTCTTCTTTTTATTTTTCTTCTTGGCTTGAGCCATTAAAACACCACCCCTTTATTAAACACTTGTATTAATTTCTAAAATCACCGGTAAAATCATTGGCTTTTTCGCTATTTGTCTAAATAAATAACGACTGACTTTTTCACGAATCTCACTGCGAGTTTCTAGATTATCATATGTTTTATTTTCCACTGCAGTATTGATGGTTTCTTCCATGATTTGTGCTACATCACTCGAAATATATTCTGCATCTTTTAAATAAATCAAGCCTCTTGTTTGAACATCTGGTCCATTTATAATCTTCTTTGTCTTACTATCAATTCCAATTGCTAGAATCATGACTCCATCTGTAGATAGAATTTCTCTATCTTTCAATACAACACCAGCCATGTCCCAATTCTCTTTACCATCAATCATTGTATCATGCAGTTCTAATTCCATTGAACAAGAACGCAGTTTTTTATTTTCAAAAGTTGCCACTTGTCCATTATCTAAAATAATAATCTCACTTGGTTTCATGTTCATCTGCAAAGCAATCTCAGAATTCATAATTAGCTTACGATATTCCCCTTTTACAGGAATATAGTATTTTGGATGCATAGAGAAAATCATCATCTTCAAATCATCCTGTGATGGATGCATACTGGATACGTTTTTATCCAGCATAATAATTTCTCCCTCTTGTTTATAGATATCATTTTCCATTTGCTTGAATTCACGTTCTGCTCCAGGCAAAACATGACATCCAATCACAATAACATCATCTGGTTCAAAATCGATGGTTTCATCTTCGTTGTTACAAATATTAGATAGGGTTTTAAACATAGCCTTTCCCTGACCAGTTAATAAAACAACGGGATTTTCAATTTTCTTCTTAGCTGCTTGCTCCGGAGAATAGAATGTATCTTTTGGATAGTCATATCCAAGTTCATATAAATCTTTTAATAAATTGGCACATTCTTGATTTGCCACAACAATCTTACGGTCAAACGCCATACATTCATTAATAATTTCCTGAATCCTAAACACACCTTGTGTATAAGTAGCAATGATAATACGCTTATCGGCATATTTTTCTAAAACATTATCTAATTTACCAGCCACTCTATGATTAGGAGCCGTATGCCCTGAGACATCTGCTAACTTAGAATCTTGCATCAAAACAAGAACACCTTCTTGACGAAGCTGAGTACTTGTTGTGAAATCACCTCTATATAAATCATCCAAGGCATCATAGTCTTCAATAAATTCGCCTGAGTAGACAATATATCCCTGACTGGAGGAAATAGCGATTCCAAAGCATTGAGGATATGAATGAGTCACTGGAAAGAAAATCACTTTTCGTTTACCAATTCTTTTCTGGTCATGACGTTGCACTTCATGAATACGTAAACCTGATAAAATGTCTTTATCCAATGTGTTTTTTAGTTCTCTTGCAACGATAGGTGAAGTATATACATCTGTTTTTAATTGTTTTAATAAATGAGGCAATGCTCCCATGACATCATCATGTCCATGCGTAATAATGACACCGGCCACGCGATCTTTATTTTCTAACAAATATGAAAAGTCAGGAATTAAATATTCAATTCCCAAAGTTTCCTTTCCATCTGGGTATTTAAAACCAGCTTCAATTACATATATTTGATTGTCAATTTCAACACAATACATATTTTTTCCATCTTCATCTAATCCACCCAATGCGAAAATACGTATTTTTTCTCCGGTTGCCATTCTACTCGCCTCCTTTTGTCTTTTTTATTTATTATATCACACTGCTTTTCCGTCTAAAGAAAACGTTTTAGCCTTTTCAATATAAACTTGTACAAAATCACCTGGGTGAATATTTTCACCAGTGAAATTCACTAATTTATTGGTATCTGTGTAACCTGAATAAACCGTCTCATTCTTTTTTGATATACCATCTACCAATACTGTAACGATTCTTCCTTCATACGCTTTGTTTCTTTCTAAAGCATATTCATTCCATGTTTTATTCAATAAAGCCAAACGCTTTTTCTTCGTTTCAAAATCAATAGGATCTTCCATATTAGCTGCTGGTGTTCCAGGACGAGGTGAATAAATAAATGTGTAGCAATTATCATACTTGCAATAGCGAACCACATCTAAAGTTTGTTCAAACTGCTCATCACTTTCATTTGGGAATCCAACAATAATATCCGTGCTAACAGAAACATTTGGAATCTTAGCAACAATCTTGTCATACAACTCAATATAAGATTCTTTTGTGTAGCGTCTTCCCATACGTTTAAGAATTTCACTATCACCTGCTTGTAAAGGCAAATGAATAAATGGCATGATGTTGTCATACTTTCCAATAACATCCAGCATTTGATCAGAGAAATCCCATGGATGACTCGTTGTAAAACGAATACGAGGAACACCTAATTTTGCGACTTCTTCAAGTAAAGTCGCAAAGTCATAAGAGTCATCAATATCTTTTCCATACGCATTGACATTCTGCCCTAACAAAGTAATTTCTTTGACTCCCTGTTCTTTTAATTCTTTGACTTCTTCTAAAATTGTATTCATATAACGTGAACGTTGTTTACCACGTGTATAAGGAACAATACAGTATGTGCAGAATTTGTCACATCCATACATAATATTAACCCATGCCTTATGACCACCAAAGCGGTGAACAGGTAAATTTTCATAAACTTCTCCTTCACGAGAATAAATTTTTACTACACGTTGCTTGTTGTACATAACTTCATACAACATGCTTGGAAGTTCTTGTAGATTATGAGTCCCAAATAATAAGCGAACTTGAGGATACTTTCCAAGTAATCTTTCTACAAAGCCTTCTTCTTGTGCCATGCATCCACAAACACCTATTACTAAATCCGGGTTTTCACGATATAACCGCTTGAAGTTTCCAATTTCCCCTAATACTTTTTCCATAGCGTTTTCACGAACTGCACAAGTATTAATCAAAATAACATCGACATTTTCAGCACTGTCACTCACTGTGAATCCTAAAGAATCCATAATCCCTGCCAGCGTTTCAGAATCTCTTTCATTTGCCTGACATCCATAGGTAGAAATGAAATAAGTCTTATCTTGTCCTATAAATCGTGCATTTTCAGGAATAATAAAACTATTGATTCGTTCCGTTTCATTTTTTGTTCTTTTACGTGCTTCTTTTAAATCCGGTAAAATCCATTCTTTTCTTTGATTCATATATCCTCCAAAAAAAAGACCAAGCCAGGCTTGATTCTTTTCATATTTATTGCCTATCAGTACGTATAGTTTACCATACTCAAAAAAAATATGCTTGTCAATTGACAAACATATTTAAATTATACTTTCGATATATTATTATTCTAATCAAATTGAACAACAAATCTTTCTTTAAAATGCTCCGAGAAATGAACATCTAGAATTAAGTCAGACACATTGGCAACTGTGGTAAAAGTTGATTCCCAACAACGATTTTGAACCTGCTCATCCCAATCATACCGATCATATCCTTCCAGCATAGCTTTCACTTTAATTCTAGCCTCTTCTATATTTTCATTAATATTAAAGCGAGTATATCCTAACTCTTTCAAATATTCCCCAATTGCATAATCTAAATCGCAATCAGCTCTATAAAAACGAGCGTAGGTAGCTTGTTCCATCATCGTAAAAATATCTTCTGCTGTTTTGATTTTTTCTCTATACGCTAATTCTTTTTCAATGCGTTTTTCTCCTAAAGGCCATTTTTCTTGAGCATAATACTCTGGATTAATGAAATAGTTTGCGTTATGATCTACTTCTGTGCATCTCCATGAATTTTTAGCAAACTCAATACATACTGAATACCCTTTTTGATCCGTCAACAAGAAAGCTTGATTAAATCCCAAAGCGGTTATGTCATACCAGTCATAATCATCAATATGTGATACAATTTCCTGAATAGAGCTATATTGACTTAACATCAATTGCATAAAAGCTTGCGTGCAAACTCTTTTAGCCCCTTTATTTGTTGATGAGCATTCCATACCATCTTCATGTACACGAATATTTGTTTCCGCATAAATTCCAGCTTCTGACATCACATCACAACACAAGAAAGGCAATACAGTATACAACTTATCTGGCAAAGCAAAATTTTCAGACCAATCATCCAATGATAAGGGACTATTACCGATTCCTACTGTTCGAATCTTACCGGCATTGTTTCTCACAATAACAGCAGGTGAATTGCCACAGTAAAAATCATAATTTCTTCCCACATATATTTTATCATTTAGTTTTACTTTTACTGCAGAACATCCTCCAAACTCAAATACATCATATTTTTTTAGATATCTTATTCCTTTTTCAAAATCAAAATCAGAATAAACCACTTCTATAACTCGATCTTGCACTACTTTAAACATTATTGTTTTCCTCATTTCTTATACTATTAATATACACAAAAAAAAGGATGAAGTTAAACCCTCATCCATATTTTCATTATTTTGCGATTTCTTGTGCACGTACTTCACGAATTACATTAACCTTGATTTGACCAGGATATGTTAACTCGCTTTCAATTTGTTCACGAATTTCACGTGCTAATTTTGTACACGTCAAATCATCTACTTGATCCGGGTGAACTAAGACACGAATTTCACGTCCCGCCTGGATTGCAAAGGCTTGTTGTACACCTTCTTTTTCGCTAGCAATCTTTTCTAAGTTTTCTAGACGATCAATGTAAGCTTGTGCACTTTCCTTACGTGCTCCAGGTCGAGCAGCTGAAATCGTATCAGCAGCAATAACTAAGTGACTTGTAAGGAACTTAGGCTCTACATCACCATGATGAGATTGGATTGCATTTAAGACAATTTCTTTTTCTCCATGTTTCTTACAGAATTTATATCCTAATTCCACATGAGATCCATCTTGTTCGATGTTCAATGCTTTTCCAATGTCATGAAGTAAACCAGCACGCTTGGCAATTTGTTGATTTAATCCAAGTTCAGCTGCTAATGCACCAGCAATATAAGCAACTTCCATTGAATGTTGTAAACCATTCTGTCCATAAGAATAACGGTATTTTAAAGTACCAATTAATTTAACAATTTCTCTATCAATACGTCCAATTCCAAGTTTAAAGATAGCATCTTCACCTGCTTTTTGGATTTCTTGATCGATTTCATTTTGGTACTTCTTAACCACTTCTTCAATACGTCCTGGCTGGATTCGTCCATCATGGATTAAGTGTTCCAAAGCTAAACGAGCCACTTCTCTTCGTACCGGATTAAAACATGTAATTGTGATTACATCTGGTGTATCATCGATGTTCAACTCTACACCTGTTGCGGTTTCAAAAGCACGAATATTACGTCCTTCACGACCAATGATGCGACCTTTCATCTCTTCATTAGGTAGTGTAACCACTGAAACAGTTCTTTCTTGTGTTTCCTGTTGAGCCATTCTTTCAATAGCTAAAGCGATAATGTTTTGCGCTTTTTCGCTGGCAGTTGCTTTGGCTTCATCTTCTTTATCTTTAATATAAGCTAAAGTCTCATGTTCCATTTTCTTTTCAACTACCGCAAACAATTCTTTTTTAGCATCCTGGCTAGACATTTTCGCAACGCCTTCCAAGACAACAATTTGTTGGTCAATTTGTTCTTGCAACTTTTTCTCTTTTGCGTCTAAAGATGACAGTTTATCATCAGCTTTTTTCAATTTTTCAGTAACTTGACGTTCTTTTTGTGTTAAAGCTTCATCACGGAAATTCAAGCTGTCTTCACGGCGAATCAAACGATTCTCCATGTCCGTTGCTTCTTGTTTTTTCTCTTTAATTTCTTTTTCTGCTTCTACACGCAAATCATGCGCCTGTGTTTTTCCATCCAATACAGCTTGTTTAATTTTAGCGTCTGCTTCACTTTGAGCATCGCGTAAAATTTGTTCTGCTTTTTGCTGATCCTTATTTAACCCTGCTTTGGAATAACCAAACATAATAAGTATTCCAATCGCAAGTCCTGCAATCAAAGACAAGATGACAGTTGTATTCATACGTATCCTCCTATCTTATAATCGGTAAAAACCTTGTATATTATACATGATTTCCAAAGTAAAGTAAATTTTTTCTATTGAATCCATTGTAAAATATCATCCTCACTTAAAGCAGCCTTGCTCATCAAGCAATAGTGAGTATCTCCCTTTGTCCATTTTGCCACATAGACATCCATCGCATTTTCATATTCTGTACAATTTTCTCTACATGTAATCACAACGTCATTAATTGTAATAGTTGTTAAAATTTCATATTTATTATCATCTGTATCTAATTCATCTTCGCTTAAAGTTTTAGAAGACCGAAGTAAAATCGTATTGTTGTTTCCTTGATATTCCATTTCTGTATAATCATTCTTTTTCGTTTCATTTACTAATGTATATCCATTAATTTCTATTGATTGATTACAAGAAATTAAAAAGATGGATAAAAGTAAACATATAATCTTTTTCATCATTCAATTGGTACCTGCTTATAATTTCCATAAAACTGTAAAGTCTGATATGTATTTACTATAACATTTGGGTCCACTTTACGAACATTATCTATAATTGTCTCTACTTCATAAGTAGAAACAACTGCCTTGCATAAATACATTTTTTTGCCTGAATAAGCACCCATCCCCTCAAAAATACTCATTCCATGACGACAAGATTCATAAAAAGCCATATATACATTCTTAGGATTCTGTGTCGTAATCTCAATAGTAATTTGAGAATATCGCTTATAAAAAGTAGAAATCGTTTTTGTAGATAAAAACTGAAATAAAATAGAGTATCCGGCATATACCCATCCAAATAAATAGCCAAATACAGCCAGCATGCAGCAATTGAAGGCAAACACATAATCCCAAATGGACTTATTTAATTTATTAGAAACAAGTTGCGCAATAAAATCCGTACCGCCTGCTGAGCCACCTGCACAGAGTGCTAGAGATGTCGCAAATCCATTTAAAAATCCACCAAATAACACATTCAACATTTGATCATCAAAAAAAGGAGTAAATTTAATTGTTGATAAAAATAAAGAATTTAAACCAAAGCATAAACAACTTAATAATGTAAATCGTTTGGATATATGCTTATAACAGAAACACGCCACAGGGATGTTTAAGACCAATATTCCAACAGAAATCGGAAAGTTTATTCCATAAAGGGCACAAATATCGCTAATCAAAATAGACAATCCAGTAAAGCCTGCTGATAACATATTACAAGGCCGGACAAAAACCTGAATAACATAAGATTGAAGCAAGGCCGCAATCACAACCATTCCGATTGAAATCATCAAACGAATATTTTTATTTCGTTTTAAATCATTTATTTTCTTTAACATACAACTCTCACCCATCAACCACTTTTATTATAACAGTATAAATAAAAAAAAGTAGGTTTCCCTACTTCCAAAAACTATTTTGCGATAATTTGTTTGCCGTTGTATTCTCCACAAGAACACATTTTGTGAGCAAGTTTATATTCACCACAGTTTGGGCAACGTACTAATGCAGGTTTGCTTAATTTGTAGTGACTTCTACGTTTAGCCTTACGTGTTTTTGATCCTCTTCTTTGTTGAACAGCCATTGCTAGCACCTCCTAGTTATCTTCTTCATCTTCCAGTTTGAATTCATTTAACTTTTCCCATCGTGGATCGATTTTTGGTTTTTGCTCATCTGCATCGGATATGAGTTGCCATCCATCGCCTTTAGGGTATTTGTCTCGAGGTAATCGCGTAATACTCATTGGAGCTTCATAAAGAATCGCCTGTAGTATTGCCGGATTGATATCAATTGTATCCTTTTTTACCACGATGATGTCTTCTTCATTCTCACCCTCAACAGGCTCAAATGAATACGTTTCTTGCGACTTCGTGTCAAATGCCACATCTATGTCTTCATCCGTAATAGAATCTGGAACAATCATAGTTCCTGCTAAATCCAAATTCGAAAAAACAAATGCGGATCCATCAAACTGGAGAGTACCAGTAATATGTACCTCTGGAATGGACTTGACTTGAGTTTGATGAAGGAAGTCATTTTCTTCCACCTGAATCCATTCATCAATATGAATGGTCTTATTCGGTGCATTTAAGAAATCTTTTCTTGTATATTTCAAGCTCTTCACCTCATGTCGCATTTGATATTATAAACAATGTAAAAATGAAAGTCAATAAAACAAAAAGGTATTTAATTAAAAGTTTCCTATTTTGTGATAATATGAGTTCATGAAAACATGTGGAATTATTGGAGAATACAATCCTTTTCATAAAGGACATATTTATCATCTACAACAAGCAAAAGAAAAATCAAAATGTGATTGTTTAATTGTCATCACCTCTGGATTGTATTCACAACGTGGTTTACCCAGTTTGCTGACTCCGAATGACAAAACAAAACTTTTACTAGAAAACGGAGCCAATCTTATTCTAGAACTTCCTGCTTGTTATGCATGCCAAAGTGCAGACTACTTCGCAAGGTATGCAATTGAATCTCTATCACAATTGGATATTGATTCATTATGTTTTGGTTCTGAATGCAATGATATTAATTTGTTATCATCTATTTCACTAAATAAAGATATTGATGTAAAGAAAAGTCTTAACCGTAATCAAAATTTACAGTTACAACCAAATGATATCTTGGGATATTCTTATATACAGTGGTGCAAAGAAAAAGGAATTCAACCCATTTCTATTTTAAGAAACAATTCTTTTAAAAGTGCTACACAAACTAGAATAGATGCCTATATTACGCAACAAGATTTCCAATCTTATTTCTATTTAGAACAAAATTGGAATTCTTACTATCCGTTTTTAAAAACTTTTCTTCAACTGACAGATACAGATACACTTTCTTCTTTTTTGTTAGTAAATGAAGGCATAGAAAATCGGTTAAAAGATGCAGCTAAGAAGTGTGAAACATGGAATGATTTCCTTCAATCCTGCATTTCAAAAACATATTCAAAATCACGTATTCAAAGAACATGCATTATGATTCTTCTTCAAATTAAAAAAGAAGAATTTATTCCTTCTTTTACAGCCTGTAAAGTATTAGGGTTTGATTCGATTGGCCAACAAATTCTTAAACAGAATAAAGGTAAAAACATTTATACTAAATTTGCTGATATGCCAATCTTTCTTCAACAAATTGAATTAAAAAGTGATGCTTTATATCAAAGCATTTCAAATGTTAAGTTAAACCATAAGGTGATGTATTATGAAAAATAAATGGATAAAAAGATTTTTAACTTTTATGATTGTACTTCTAGCAATCTATGAGTATCATTTTCCACCTTTTCCTAGAAAGAAAAAGCACAAAGTATACGATTATGCCATCGTATTAGGATGCCCAAATAAAAAAGATGGAAGTCTTTGTACATCCCAAATCAAACGATGCGAACTTGCCATAGACGCCTATCAAAGAGGGTATTATAAAACACTTGTGATTACTGGAGGAAAAACAAAATATGGATTTATAGAAGCGCAAGAAATGAATCATTATATCCAGCAAAGAATACAAATCCCCTATGTATTAGAAACAGAAGCACAAAATACCATAGAAAATTTCAAATATACAAAAAAGATAATTGGTGATGCTTCCATTCTTATCATTACAAGCGGCACTCATATTCGAAGAGCCTGTGCATTGGCACGAAAACATTTCTCTGTGTACGCTGGAATTTATTATCCAGAACATCGCTGGAAGCACATTAGATGGGAAATCGGAGCAAGAGCTTTATACTTACGTGATTCCATTTTTAAAGGCAGAAATTAATCTGCCTTTTTAATATGTCAATGTTTTAATCCTTTCCCAAGTAAACTGAGGATCTCCAAAATGTCCATAACAGCTTGTTTTTTCATAGATTGGCTTCTTTAAATCCAATTCACGAATAATATTTCCCACTTCGAAATTAAAGTTATTCTTGATTACTCCTAGTAATTCTTCATCACTCATCTTCCCTGTACCAAATGTATCAACACAGATGGATACTGGATGTGACTTTCCAATCGCATAAGCCACTTCCACTTCACATTTTGAAGCCAGACCATTGGCCACAATATTCTTGGCAACATAACGGCAATAGTAAGCTGCACTACGATCGACTTTAGAAGGGTCTTTTGAAGAAAAGCAGCCTCCTCCAATGCGTCCCATTCCTCCATAAGTATCGCAAACAATCTTTCTGCCTGTTGTTCCAGAATCACCAAAAGAGCCTCCAATGACGAAACTTCCTGATGGATTAATGAAATACTTTGTATTTTCATCTACCAAGTTTGAATCAATAACTGGCTTAATGATTTCATTCATAACCAATTCTTTTAATTCCGATTGTGAAATATCAGCTGCGTGTTGCGTTGAAATCACAATTGTATCAATTCGTTTTACTTTATTATCCTTGTATTCCACTGAAACCTGTGTTTTTCCATCCGGTTTAATATAAGGATTCCCTGCTTTTCGAACACGTGCTAACTGTAAAGAAAGCTGATGAGCATAATAAATAGGTGCCGGTAATAATTCTTTTGTTTCATCACAAGCATACCCAAACATAATGCCTTGATCACCTGCTCCAACTTCTTCATTTTCCTGGTTTACAACGGCTGAATTGATTTCAGCAGACTGTTTATTTACCTTCACAAAAACGGTATACTCTTCTTCATAGCCAATTTTTTTAATTGTATCTTTGGCAATTTTTTCATAATCTACACAAGCATTTGTATTTGCTTCTCCATAAATAAGCACAAAATCATCTTTAATGGTTGCTTCTACTGCCATCTTGCTGTCTGGGTCTTGGCGTAAAGCTTCATCAAGAATGGAATCCGCAATTTTATCACAGACTTTGTCTGGATGACCTTCTGTAATACTCTCACTAGTAAAAATGTAGTCTTTCATCTTATGTCTCCTTCTAAAAATAAAAAAAACGCACCATAAGAAGTACGTAAATTGTGATATATACTTCTTATCTATGTTAGTTGAACCACCTTTGTCTACTTTTTCTAGACTGGTTGGTGTGAAGTCACTGAGCTAACCCTCTACTTCATCTCTTGATAATGCATGGATATTATAACATGTAAAATAGGAAACGCAATAAAAAAAGACACCGAAATGTTTCGGTGCTTTAAGATAACTCTTACCAAATAGTGATTCTATCCTCACTTGCTAAATACATTGTATCGCCTTGATCTACATCATATAGTTCGTAGAACTCATCTGTCATTTGAACATTAACATTCGCTCTTAAGTAATTTTGACTATGTGAGTCAATATCAACAATAAGTTGAGCATAGCTGGTATCCATGACAACTTCCCATAATTGAGCGTACGCTTTATAGACTTCATCTAAATCTAAGTCTTTATTCTTAGCTAAAGCAACAATAGCTTTAAATCCAGTTAAGTCAGCCCCATTTTCAGTGAGTGTCTTATCTCCATCTGCCTTTATATTATTGAAAAGCGTAATACTATTGTAATAATCTGCCAATTTTTGTTGCTTTTCTAAGAACTCCTCTTTATCATTCCCTGCAAACCAATCATTACAAGCTCCATACTCATCATATTGACTTCCCAAATAATCAAAGGCATGACTTAATTCATGACCAATAATAGCGCCAATTCGTCCATACATTTCTTCATCACTCATATCGGCTGTAAAAATATTTTCATTTAAAATACCTGGTACGATATTCACAGAATTGGACTCTGGATCATAAAAAGCATTTTGAACAGTAGGTGAATACGTTATCCATGCACTCACACTCATTGCTGTCTGTCCAATCCACTTGTTCTCTTGGTCCATCACATACTGTTTTAATATTAAATAATTGTCAAAAAGTGTTCCGCCTTCTTCAGTTGTTTTTAAAGAAACGCCTTCATAATCAAAATAGCCACATTCAGGTTCCAAAATATTAAATCGCATTTTATCCAATTTTTTATAAATGGCTTCTTTGGTTTCCTCTTCTAACCATTCATTTTCTTCTATTTCTTTATGATACACTTCCACTAAGTCTTTACTTAATGTTGTTAAGCGCTCTTTTGCCTCATCACCAACATAGTCCGATACATAAATATCTGAAATCGCATAGCCTAAAGTATTGACTTGTGAAATAGCCGTATAAGCGCGACTCTTTGCTTCCTCTGCTTTTAAATCAGCCTGTGATTGTTCATATTCTTCTTCCGTATCATATCCACTGTCTTCAAAGCTTACTGCAAACTGTTTTGATAATGAATTTTCTGGGATAATATATGGAATGGCTTCCATAATAACTTTTAATTTAGCTACTTCTTTTATAATATCTAAATTGTCTTCTGTATAAATACTCGCAAAAGCCGACAACCATTTTTCATCCGCTGTTTGATACGAAACAGATTGGTCTCTTCCCTCTTTTTCTAAGATTTTCTTAATTGGATAACTACCCATTTTTTCTTGCAGTTCATCCAATGTTAAATAGGAAGAAATAGAACCAATTTCTCCATATTCTAAATCTGAATATTCTGTACTATAAGAACATTCTTTTCCATATTGATATTCCCATTTTAATAACTTTACGATTTCATCCGAGATATCATCATCGCTCATACCCATTGCTAGTAAGGCATTTTGAACATTTTGCACATAATTCTTTAAAGTTGTAGGATATGTATCGGCATCTTCAGGATCAAACCCTTCTGTTCGATATTCTCCATAGCTATTTAAAGAATCTATCATTAATAAATTATCCGAGATACTCACAATATTGACACCATCCATATGGGTGGTCGTGATACCTTCACTATGAAATGGAGTAAACGGGAAATCTTTAGATGCAAAAACTTCATTTAACGCATCTAATGAATCAGCTTTGTCTATTAAATCTAAATACGGTTGAATTGTAGAATTACCTTGCTTGTCTAATGTATCTGTATCCAGTGCCTGATTATACATCAAACGCACCAAATCCATATTTTTAGATGTATTGCTTTCATCATTAATCATTTCTACAATGACCTCTGAAATACTTTTTGTAGTTGATGCCATCGCATATACAGGAGCTAGCTCATACACTTCATCCTGTTTCTCTTCTAGCCAGTCATAATCAACAGAAGCATAAAAATCATCTTTTTCAGATGGCTTTTCTTCCGGTAAATTTCCTTGAATACAAGTATCATTCCAAGGACTACCTGTTAAATCAATTTCTGCTTCACTTGAAACGGATTGACTCGCATTTGAGCATCCTACCAATAAACCAGCCACAAGTGAAAAGGACAGTACAACATTCATTAAACTTCTTTTCATACACTTCTCTCCTAAAATAAACTTAAATAAATTTTAAACTACTAAATCATTTAAGTAAATATAAAAGAGATATACACTTTTTTGTATATCCCTTATTTCTTAAATGTTCGTGCATATCCATGCTCGTCTTTTTTACCAGTTCCAATCGGATCAATATTTTGAATCTCTTCAATTACATATGGAGTTACCTGATAAACATAGTTTAACCAGTTACGATATAGTAAATTGGCATGACTTCTCCATTTTAAAATTGGTTTTTTTGTAGGATCATCATCTTCAAAATAATTTTCTGGAACATGAATTGGTTTATTTGCTTTCACATCTCTAAAATATTCTTGTGACAATGTTTCCACACCATATTCAAAATGACCTGTTACAAAGATTTGACGATAGTCTTTGGTAACAATAATATTACTTCCTGTCTTATCACTTCTTGATAACACAACTAATCTTTTATTTTTCTTTACAGCTTCCTCATCAATAGCCGTATGACGAGAATGTGGTGTATTATGATACTCATCAAATCCATTTGTTAAAAAATCATATTCATCTTCTAAATGCTGAGGAAAAATCCCAAACATTTTCTCAGGTAAAATATGCTTTTTAACACCATAGTGATAATATAAACCAGCTTGTGCACCCCAACAAATATGCATTGTTGAAAAAACATGCGTTTTTGTCCAGTCCATAATTTGACAAAGTTCTTTCCAATAATCTACATCTTCAAATTCAAAATGTTCTACAGGTGCTCCTGTAATAATGCATAAATCATAATAGTTATCTAAAAATTCTGTATAGTTTTTATAAAACTTAACCAAATGATCTTCACTTGTATTTTTTGATTTATGTGAGTCTATTTTCATGAAATCAATATCAACTTGAAGTGGCGATTTACTGATTAAACGTAATATCTGTGTTTCTGTTTCTATTTTTTTAGGCATCAAATTCAAGATAACCGCTTTTAAAGGACGGATATGTTGACGTGAAGCACTATCATCTTCTATCGCAAAGATTTTCTCACTTTCCAGAATATCTCTTGCAGGAAGACCTGTTTGTATATTAATTGGCATATTATGCTTTATCCAATGCCTGCGCGATATCTTCAATAATATCGTCTACATCTTCAATTCCAACAGAGAAACGAATTAAATCAGGACCAGCTCCTGCTGCAATTAACTCTTCATCATTCATTTGCCGATGAGTAGAACTTGCAGGATGAAGAACACAAGTATGTGCATCGGCAACATGTGTGGCAATCATAGCAACGTGTAAGTTTGCCATAAAGACTTCAGCAGCCTCTCTTCCACCTTTGATACCAAATGAAACAACGCCACATGTACCATTTGGCATATATTTTTTAGCTCTTTGGTAATATTTATTACTTTCAAGTCCAGGATAATTCACCCAAGTTACTTTTTCATGAGCTTCTAGAAACTGTGCAACCTTCATTGCATTTTCACAGTGTCTAGGCATACGAACATGTAAAGACTCTAAACCTAAATTCAAGAAATAAGCATTCATTGGTGCTTGAATACAACCAAAATCACGCATTAATTGAGCCGTACATTTTGTGATAAAAGCCCCTTCCATACCAAATTTCTCGGCATATGTAATGCCATGATATGATTCATCAGGCGTTGTTAATCCTGGGAATTTATCGGCATGTGCCATCCAGTCAAACTTACCAGAATCTACAATACATCCACCAACTGTAGCATCATGTCCATCCATATATTTTGTTGTGGAATGAGTAACGATATCACATCCCCATTCAATTGGACGACAATTAATAGGTGTTGCGAATGTGTTATCAACGATAAGTGGAACACCATGTTCATGTGCGACATTAGCCCATGTCTCAATATCAAAGACATTTAATCCTGGATTGGCAATCGTCTCTCCAAATACAGCCTTTGTGTTTGGTTTAAAAGCCGCATTTAATTCTTCAATCGAGCAATCAGGATCTAAGAATGTGAAATCTAATCCCATCTTACGCATTGTGACATTGAATAAATTATATGTACCACCATAAATAGTAGAAGAACATACAACATGATCTCCTGCATTGGCAACATTAAATACCGCAAACATATTCGCTGCTTGCCCAGAACTTGTCAGCATAGCAGCACTACCACCTTCTAAGGCACAAATCTTAGCTGCCACATAGTCATTTGTTGGATTCTGTAAACGAGTGTAGAAATAACCACTTGCCTCTAAGTCAAATAGTTTTCCCATATCCTCACTTGTATCATACTTAAATGTTGTACTTTGAATAATAGGAATCATTCTTGATTCACCATTTTTAGGTTCATATCCTGCCTGGATACATTTTGTATTTTGTCTCATATGTCCTCCTTTATTTTCTTCATCAATGTATTAAAATCAGTCCAATTTGTAGATTCTTTGATCCACACTATCCACAATAATAATTCCAGTATCCATAAATGAAATCCATTCGATATATGAAATTTAAAGATAAATGGAATAGATACACATAAAGCCATTAAAACTAGACCTATTTTCTTTAATAGCGTATGAAGCAATTGAGAAACAATTGTTTCCAATTGACCATACCCTATTTTTTTCTTTTGATAATCCGAAAGGGAATCATACATTCCCTTACAAAAATTCTCAATAATCTGATTCAGAATGTTGTTCATCTTGTTTTATCAATTTGCCAATCAATAAAGCTCTTCCAACTCCAAATAATGCAATACATATACCGGCAATTATATACGCTGTATTGGTATCAAACAATCCAAAAATAATTACGATCATTCCTACTCCGCTTAACTGAAGTTGTTTGAAAATTACTTTTTGATAATCATTCATGATTAGCGAACAGTAGCTCCATTCTTTACATCTTTATCAGGTGTAATAACGCAAGTTTTCTTTTTAGAATCTGCACTTAAAATCATACCATTGGATTCAATTCCATGAATAACAGTAGGAGCTAAATTTGTTACCACTACCACTTGTTTTCCAATCATTTCTTCTGCTTTGTAGTATTTTGAAATTCCTGAAACAATTTGGCGAGTTTCTTTTCCTAAGTCCACCCTCATCACAAGTAAATGTTTTGCTTCTTCATGTTGGTAACATTCCTTAACTGTTCCCACTTTTAATTCCACTTTCGAAAAGTCTTCAATGGTAATTTTAGGTTCTTCTTCCTTAGGCTCTTCTTTCTCTTTATTCATTTCATCCATAAATTTCTTTGCATCAATACGAGCAAATAATGGTGTTGGTTTTTCAATTACTTTTTTACCAGTTTCTAATTGTCCAAAAGTTGTACTAGAATCTAAATCACGAACAGTTGCTGAAATAGAATCTAAAATCTTTTCAGATGTTTCTGGTAAAAAGCTTGATAATAATACTGCACTGATGCGAATAGATTCTAATAAGTTATATAAAACAGTTGCTAAACGATCTTGTTTTTCAGGATCTTTTGCCAAAGCCCAAGGCATCGTTTCATCAATGTATTTATTACTTCTTCTTAGTACAGCAAAGATTTCATCTAAAGCATCACCTACTTTAAATTCTTCCATCTTAGCTTCAACCTTAGAAAGAGCAGAAGTCGCAATTTCTTTCAGTTCATCATCGATTGTCTCATTAACACCTGGATTAGTGATTTGCCCGTCAAAGTATTTATTAGACATCGAAATAGTTCTTTGTACTAAATTTCCCAAAATATTTGCTAAATCTGAATTAATTCTTTCAATAACCAATTCCCAGGTAATCGTACCATCTTGTGCGTATGGCATTTCGTGTAAGCAATAATAACGTACAGCATCCACTCCAAAAGCAGTGACTAAATCTTCAGCATAGATAACGTTACCTTTTGATTTGGACATCTTACCATCCCCAATCAATAACCAAGGATGCGCAAACACTTTCTTTGGAAGTGGTTCACCTAATGCCATTAGGATAATAGGCCAGATAATTGTATGGAAACGTAAAATATCTTTTCCAATGATATGAGTCCCTGGCCAATATTTTTTATACATTTCTGCACTATTTCCATCGGCATCAAATCCTAATGAAGTAATATAGTTTGATAAAGCATCAATCCATACATAAACAACATGCTTGTCATCGAAATCAACTGGAATTCCCCAAGTAAATGAAGTACGAGATACACATAAATCTTGTAAACCTGGTTTAATGAAGTTATTAATCATTTCATTTTTTCTAGATTCTGGTTGAATAAATTCAGGATGCTCATCGATATGTTTAATCAACTGATCCGCATATTTTTGCATATTAAAGAAATAAGCTTCTTCTTTTGCAGGTTGAACAGGTCTTCCGCAGTCTGGACAACATCCATCTACCAATTGTGATTCAGTCCAGAAACTTTCACAAGGTGTACAATATAATCCTTCATAATATCCTTTATAGATATCCCCTTGTTTATATAATTTCTTAAAGATTTTTTGTACTTGTTTTTCATGTCCTACATCTGTTGTACGAATAAAGTAATCATAACTTGTATTCATTAAATCCCAGTTAGAACGAATCTTAGCAGCAGCATCATCTACATATTGTTTTGGAGTTACATTAGCTGCTTTAGCCTTTTCTTCAATTTTGATACCATGCTCATCTGTTCCTGTTTGGAAGAATACATCGTATCCTTGTGCTCTTTTGAAACGAGCAATCGCATCGGAAAAAATAATCTCATATGTATTTCCTATATGAGGACGACCCGATGCATACGCAATTGCGGTTGTTAAATAGTAAGGTTCTTTGTTGACCATAATTCTCCTCCTTAAAAACAAAAAAACTTCCATCCAAAGGACGAAAGTTTCGTGGTACCACCTTAGTTCACATACAAAAGTATGCCTTATTTTCTGTTAACGCCAGCTACGTCTTTTTCTAACTATTCGAAAAAGAAGCTCCAAGACCATCTTCTTATTTCCACTAATACAAATTTCCACCAACCATTTGCTCTCTATAATTAACATGAAATAATACTCTTCTTTTCTTCGCTAGTTTATAGTATACGATATTTTTTATGAATTAACTAGATTTATTTACAGGTTTTGTCAAAATACGTACTAAATCCAATCCCTTTTCTGGGCAATATGTTATTCCAAGGAATCGATCTTGTTTGGTTGGTCCATGATAATCTGAACCACATGAAATTAATAGTTTGTTTTTCTTAGCTAGTTTTAAAAGACGTGCCATTGTGGCATCACTAACAGCCGGTGAAAAAACTTCAATACCATCAAATTTCAAACCAATCATATCCTGGATAACAGCGTCATCAAAATAGTCCATATGCCATCCTGCCAATACAGCAATTCCACCAGCGGCATGGATAGCCTCAATGACTTCTTTTAAGCGTGGATAATCTCCCTTGACATAACAAGGTCCACCTTTTCCAAAAACATTGTATTTAAAAGCACGCATTGCTTCTCTTTCACTCTTATTGGAATCAATGTATTTTTTCACAAATGGTAAAGAGCGAACTCTTTCATTATTGAATACCATACTTGTGATATCACTTGCCGTAATCGTTTGAAACCGCGAATTCGAAATCAAAGAATCCACATCAATACTGACACCAGAAAACTCTTCGAATTTCTTAACGCGAAGTAGAGACATCTCCTTTTCTCGTTTTAAAGATTCTCTTTCTAATACATCAAAAATATTATGTGACCAGTCAATATAATACCCTAATACCCTAACACGAACATCCGCAAACTGCGCATCCAATTCCACACCAGGGATGTATTGAATATTATATAATTCAGCAAAACGAGCTGCAGGAGCATTTTGTCTAGAGCAGTTATGATCGGTAATAGAAATCGTTTCCATCTGTAAATCACGTGCTTGTTTAAAGATTTCTTCCACATCATAATATCCATCATCGCTATAGTTAGAACGAATTTGTAGATCAATAGGGCAGATATCTTTTGGAATTAATCGATTTTCTTGTTGACTTGAATCCTCTTCTTCAAATTCAATATTGTATTCAGGTTCATGCACTAAATGAATACCAAGAATTTTATCCATAAAATTCTGTTGGTTAGGCATAGCCAAAATAAAGGCGCCATTAATCAACCACCATACGACAACACCAATGAATTTAAAGAAATATCCAAAAATCATCAAAGGAATACCAAACATGATGAGTTGTCTTAAAATAAGATTTAAGCCATTCACTTCATGATTGTTCTCATCCTTTACAAGTTTTAAATGAAAATAAAAATAGCCAAACGATTGCCCTCTTGTAACAGCCGTAAATACAGGTAATGCAATACAACTAATGACAAATAGAAGAGCATACATAACATAGAATAATATATCAAACATTCTTGGAGGAATGAGTCCTGTCAAAATCAAGAAAAATTCAATAACCCAGATATATACAGGAAGAAGTGAAAAATTCACATCCATTAAGAATGCAAAGAAGTGAAACTGATAATCGTCTGTGCTTCTTTTTAACGTACGAACTTTTTTATATCCACCTTGTTTATATAGTTGAGATTTCTTTTTGATATACGCTAAAGATAAATCAAAATAGTTTGTCTTTTTTTCATCCATACCTTTTAAATCCTCTAATCCCTATTATACCAAATAAAAACAAAAAAAATAGTGGCTATTTCTAGCCACCATATACATTCATACGAATAATTGCTCTTTGTAAAGCAAGTTCTGCTCTTTGCATATCCGTTTTTGAATCTCGTTTTTCAATTCTTCTTCTTGCTCTTTCATATGCAGCTTTGGCACGTTCGATGTCAATTTCTCCTCTACCTTCAATGGCATCCGTCAACAACATCGCCTCATTGTTTTCAAATTCAAAGAAGCCTGTACTCATCGCATACTCTTTTTTCTCGTTCTTTTCATCCACCAATATCAGTTTACAAGGAACGATGGAAGCAAAAATAGGAATATGGTTGGAAAGAACAGTCATTTCACCTTCAACACTTTTCAGATGAATACTGTTCACGTTCATTGAAGAATAATTTCCTTTTGGAGTTACAATTTTTAAAGCTATCATTATTGATCACCAGCTAGCTTTTCAGCCTTGGCAATCGCTTCTTCTACCGTACCAACTGACATAAAGGCTGTTTCTGGTAAATCATCACAATCGCCAGCTAAGATTTTTTCAAAACTACGAATTGTATCCTCTAACGGAACATATTTTCCTTCAATACCTGTAAAGACTTCTGCAACGCTAAATGGTTGAGATAAGAAGTTACGAACACGACGTGCTCGATTGACAATTTTCTTGTCTTCTTCGCTTAATTCATCCATACCTAAAATCGCAATAATGTCTTGAAGATCTTTATATTTCTGCAGAATATTTTGTACTCCACGAGCTACATTGTAGTGTCTTTCACCTACCACTAATGGATCCAAAATACGTGAACTTGATCCTAATGGATCCACTGCCGGATAAATACCTAAAGCCGCAATTTCACGGTCCAATACCGTTTTTGCATCCAAATGTGTAAAGGCTGTCGCTGGAGCTGGGTCCGTTAAGTCATCAGCAGGTACATAAATAGCTTGAACAGAAGTAATAGAACCATCTTTAGTTGATGTGATACGCTCTTGTAACTGTCCCATTTCAGTAGCCAAAGTTGGCTGATACCCTACAGCACTAGGTACACGTCCTAATAGAGCAGAAACTTCAGAACCAGCTTGTGTGAAACGGAAAATATTGTCAATAAACAATAATACGTCTTGATGTTGTTCATCACGGAAATTTTCAGCCATTGTAAGTCCTGTTAAACCAACACGCATTCTAGCACCTGGCGATTCATTCATTTGTCCATATACAAGAACCGTTTTATCCAATACGCCACTGTCTTTCATTTCGTGATACATATCATTTCCTTCACGAGTTCTTTCTCCAACACCTACAACGACAGATTTACCACCGTGTTCTTTAGCAATGTTATGAATTAACTCTTGAATTAATACTGTTTTTCCTACTCCGGCACCACCGAACAGACCAATCTTACCACCCTTAACATAAGGACATAATAAGTCAATAACTTTAATTCCTGTTTCTAGTGGTACACTTTCTGTACTTTGTTCATCAAATTTAGGTGCATCTCTATGAATTGGCATGTATGTAACGTCATCAACTGGACCTAAACCATCAATTGGTTTTCCTAATACGTTAAACATACGGCCTAAAATATTGTCACCAACAGGTGCTTGTATTGGCGCCCCGGTATCCACAGCTTCCATTCCACGAACCAAACCATCTGTAGGTCCCATAGAAATACAGCGGACACGGTCAGCTCCAATTCCCTGTGCAACTTCTACAATTAAAGATTCTTCATTCGGACGTTTAATTTCAATTGCTGTCAAAAGGTCTGGTAATCGATCTTCCGCAAAAGCGATGTCAACAACAGGTCCAATGATCTGTACGACTTTTCCAATATTTTGACTCATTTTTTAACCTCCTTATGATACCGCATTAGAACCACCGACAATTTCAGTGATTTCTTGCGTAATAGCTGCCTGACGTGCCTGGTTAAATGCAAATTCTAATTGATCATGTAACTCTTGGGCATTATCAGTTGCATTTTCCATTGCCATTCTACGTGATGCCTGTTCACTTGTTTTACTTTCTAAATATTTAGAATATAAAGTAGATTTTAAAATCATTGGAATCACGGTATTCAACATTTCTTCCTTACCAGGCTCAAAAATCATCACAGCATTTGATTTTTTCTCTTCTTCGTTCTTCTTTTCAACAGGAAGAACCGTTTCTAATGTTGGTACAAATGTCAATGTATTCTTATAATAAGTGTATAAAATTTTAATACTTGAAACTTCTTTTTTCATGAATGCATTCAATGCTTTTTGCATTTGAACAGATAAGACAGTATAATCATTATCCTCATGCAAATCGATAAAAGTTTCTTCTATTGTATAATTTCGAGATCGAATCCAGGCTGCACCACGTGAGCCAATCATGACAATTCGATCACCTGGTTTACATTCACTTTGGATCATTCTTTGAACATTGGCATTATATCCGCCACATAGACCCATATCACTTGTGATAATGAATATGTAAGCCGGTTTCCCTTCATTCTCGTTTAAATAAACAGAATCATTTCCTGTTGATTGTAAAACAAGAGAAAGAAGGTGCTGCAAAGCAGAGGCATATTCACGATTTTCTTCCATTAATTGCTTTTGACGATTTAATTTACTGGAAGCAACCAACTGCATGGCACGAGTGATTTTTTTAGTGGAATCTACCGAGCGAATACGAGCTTGTATTGCTTGTCTATTCTGCGCCATGAGTTCCCTCTGTTAATGCATATTCTTTAGCGTAAGCATCTAAAGCTGTACGCATTTGTTCTTCTAGTCCATCATCCAAAGCTTTCTTTTCACTAATCTGATCTAAGATAAATGGATATTCTCTATCAATAAAGTCTAATAAACCTGCTTCGTATTTTTGTACATCCTGTACTTCAACTTCACGCAAATATTTGTTTTTAGCTGCAAATAAAACAACGACTTGTTGGGCAGCACTTAATGGAGAATATTGTTTTTGAATCAATAATTGTGTTAAACGAGCACCATGATCCAATACGCCTTTTGTTGTGGCATCCAAATCAGATCCAAACTGAGCAAAAGCAGCCATTTCACGATATTGGGCAAGCTCCAATTTCAAAGAGCCAGATACTTGTTTCATCGCCTTAATTTGAGCAGCTGAACCAACACGGCTAACACTTAAACCACTATCAACAGCTGGACGTACACCTTCATTAAACATATCTGTTTTCAAGAAAATTTGTCCATCTGTAATCGAAATGACATTCGTTGGAATATAAGCAGAAATGTCTCCGGCTTGTGTTTCAATAATTGGTAAAGCCGTTAAAGAACCATTTCCATAATCTTCATTTAAACGAGCAGCCCTTTCCAATAATCTGGAATGTAAGTAGAATACATCCCCTGGATATGCTTCACGTCCTGGAGGACGACGTAATAATAGCGACATAGTACGATACGCAACTGCGTGTTTACTTAAGTCGTCATAAATAATTAAAACATCTTCTCCATTTTCCATCCATTCTTCACCCATAGCACAACCAGCATATGGAGCTAAGTATTGTAATGGAGCCGCATCAGATGCTGTAGAAACTACAATTGTTGTATAGCTTAAAGCATCGTTTTGTTTTAATTTCTCAACAATTTGTGCAACTGTACTTGCCTTTTGACCAATCGCAACATAGATACATTTTACGTTAGTATCTTTCTGATTTAAGATTGTATCAATCGCAATCGCAGTTTTACCTGTTTGTCGATCACCAATGATCAACTCACGTTGTCCACGACCAATAGGAATCATAGAATCAATGATTTTTAACCCTGTTTGTAGAGGAACTGAAACACTCTTTCTTGTCATAACCCCTGGAGCGACACGTTCAACTGGACGTGTTTTTGTAGTATTAATTGGTCCTGCCCCATCAATAGGTTGCCCTAAAGAATTGACAACACGGCCAATTAATTCATCTCCAACTGGCACTTGAACAATTCTTCCTGTACGCTTTACAATATCTCCCTCTTTAATGTCTGGATTATCACCCATTAAAACAACACCAACGTGGTCATCTTCGAGGTTCATAACCATTCCATAAACATCATGAGGAAACAATAGTAACTCAGACATCATGGCATTTTTTAAACCATATACAGTCGAGATTCCATCACCGATACTTAAAACCGTACCTGTTTCATTCATTTCTAAATCCTGGTCGATATTTTGAATTTGTGCTTTGATCAACTTGCTGATTTCACTTGCATTTAAACTCATAAGTATCACCTGCTTTTCTAATCCATATGACTTAACTTCTCTTTCAATCCATTTACTTTGGATAAAACAGAGTTATCAAGTTCTAAATCCTTAGTATGAACTCTTAATCCAGCAATTAATTCCGGATTTACTTTAACAGTAATGTCCACACTCTTTTTAAGTTTTGCTTCCAGCATAGCTTTAATATCAGCCAGCTGTTTTTCATTTAATGTAGTTGCACTCTCCACTGTTACAGGCTCAATATTTCGATATTCTTTTAAAATATCTGCATAAGCATCTGTTATTTCTGGGATATAAGCAATCACATCATGTTCAATCATCACCAATAAGAAGCGATATAATAAATTGTCAATTTTGTTTTCAAATAATTCACAAATCCATTTTGTTTTCTCTGCTTTGGTGATTTTGGGATGACATAAAGCATTTTTAAAATCGCCATTTTCATTCCAAATTTTAGTTAATTCTTGAAGTTGTTCCAAATAGAAATCTTCTTGTTTTGACTCTACAGCCAAATCAAATAAAGCGGAGCTATAGGGTGTATATGAAGCTACCATTCTTTATCACCTGCTTGTGCAATAAAGTCATCAACAAATTTCTTTTGCGTATCTTCATCCATTTCTTTTTGAACCAGCGCTTTTGCAGCCTCAATGGCTACATCACTAATGGCTGTACGCATTTCTTTTTCTGCATTCCGTTTGTCTCGTTCAATTTCTTCTTGAGCTTTTTGTTTCATGTGCTCTGCTTGTGTATGAGCATCTTGAATAATCTGAGTTTTCTCTTGCTCACCGATTGCTTTTGCCGACTCAATAATTGAATGAGCTTCTTTTCCAGCATCTTTCATCTTTGCATCATATTCATCTTTTGTTGCCTGTGCCTGTTCTCTTATACGAACAGAGGAATCAATATTTTCTTGAATAAGATCTTGTCTTTTTTGTAAAAAAGCCAACAGTTTATCCCAGAAAAAATGCTTGGCAATTAAGATAATAAGACACGTAGAAATTAAAACTAAAACAACATCGGTTAATGAAATACGTAAATAGTTATCAATATTAAAATCAATCATAACCGAATTTCCATCCTAAATTACGCTGCTTTAACGAAAATCAATAGGATGGCAATAACCAATGAATAAATACCTGTTGTTTCGGCTAAGGCAATACCTAATACCATGATAGATTGGATTTTTGATGAAGCATCTGGGTTACGGCTTACACCTTCTGCACCACGGCTTGCTGCAATACCCTGTCCAATACCAGGACCAAGACCAGCGATCATTGCGATTCCAGCACCTAAACATGCCATACCTTTGACGAAAAACTCATTAAATTCCATATTCTTTTTCCTCCTTTTATTTTATTCTTCTGGCGATACTTGTTGTCCTAAAAAGAACGAAACAAGCGTGAAGAATATATAAGCTTGAATACATCCTGAGAAAATATCAAAATACACGTGTAAGAAAGGCGTAATTAATAATCCAATGACTCCAATTGGCATTAAATATTTAATTAGCGTATACACAAGCATTGTGATAATCGTTCCCGCTAAAATATTTCCAAATAAACGCATTGTCAATGAAAGTGGCAAAGCCACTTCTCCAATAACGTTTAATGGGAATAAGAAGAACATTGGTTCACATAACTCTTTGAATCGAGCAATCAAACCACCTTTTTTGATACCATTAAATTGAATCATCAAAAAAGCACAGATGGCCAGCGTCGCATTAAAGCTCACATTGCTGGTGGGATTCTGAAGTCCCGTTAATCCAATTAAATTGGATGCGCCCATCATCAACAACAAGGTACCAAAGATAGGTAAATACCGTAATGTTTTTTCTCTTAAGTTGCCTTTTAATACCATCATTGCCAAGTTATAACACTCTTCGGAAAGATAAACAATTCCCTTAGGTGCCTTAGCAGGATCTGCCTTATCAATTGCTTTCCCTGCAACAATGAAGAATATCGCAAAGACAATACATAAGATAAACCAAACTAAAATTGATTGTGGAATCTCTAAATCAAAAGAGCCAAAATGTAAGACTAATTCACTGATTTGATCTTCCATTATGCATCCTCCTTTCCAATTGCTGAATATATAAGTAATGATGCTTTATGGCACATCATTCCAGCCAAAACCGATAAAACAGGAATCCCTTTATAAGCGGATATAAATAAAATGATTCCATACACTAGATAACGAAGAGCATATCCTCCTCTTCCTTGTTTTTCTGCTTTCTGACCATCAGGATTTAGATTTTGTGTCATTTGAATAATCAAATTAAATCCAATTAATCCCATCATACATCCAATCCAGACGCCAATAAAAACTGTCTTTTGTTCAAAAAGAATCATTCCAATAATAGAAACAGGTAGACTCACCAACAAAGATAGTTCCTCAACCTTTTTTCGCATGCTGTTCATCTTTTTTCCTCAAGTTTCTCATTAATAAATAAAAGCTCCCAAAAATCGCATAGAACAAACCAATTAGAATGAATATAGGTGTTGTATGAAAGTGACTATCTATTAAGTATCCTAAAAGAGTAAAAATTAGAATACTACCAAGTAGTGCACCTGTAAAATTTGAAGGTTTCATTTTATCAACTGTCTACCTCATTTATTTTACTAAAAAAAAGACATAATTAACACAACAAATTATTTTTTTAACAAATTCGAAAAAAAGCCCCTTACAGAGCTCCAAATGAAAATAATGTTCTTTGTTCCATTGCCTCCAAATCAAAAGTAAGAGGTTGATTCCATTTATTCAAGAATACTTCTTTTGCTTTTTGACAAGTATTACACTCATCCGATATATGAGCCAAAACAACTTGTTTTGTTTTATCTCCAATAAAAGCACATAAATGATAAGCAGCATCCTCATTATTTAAATGACCATTGTCACCTAGTATTCTTTGTTTTAGGAAGACAGGTCTCAATGAATTCATCAACATATCCATATCATGATTGCTTTCAAAGATATAGTAATCCGCATTCATTAAATAGGGTTTAGCCTGGTTTGGTAAATAGCCAGTATCCGTAATATAAACCAGTTTCTCATCTTCACAACGAATCACAAAGCCAATGGTATTAGGGCTATCATGAGATAAGCCAATCACCGTAATATGAAAATCTTTTATGTCAAATTCTTGATAAGGCTTAATTTTAATATGTTCTGCCAATCCATCTAAATCGCAATATGAATAAACAGGAAAGGAATTAAATAATTTCAACTGAGAGATATGATCCGAATGAGCATGAGTAATCAAAATACCATCACAGTTCTCTATGCATGCATTCACTCTTTTAAAAGCATCTAATAAATATCTTTTTGTTGATCCACAATCGATAATAATTTGTGACTCTTTGCTTCGAATCAAACAACTATTTCCCTTTGATCCACTACACAGCAAATCAATTCGCATAAATATCATCTCCACCCGCATTTGTTTGCAGGTTATCAAAACAAGAAATACCTTTTGTGAAGGCTAAATCAATACTTCCTGTCCCTCCATTACGATGCTTGGCAATGTTTAGTTTTACAACTTCCATTTCATCTTTCTTTTCTTGATCCTGATCTTTATCATTTTGATAATAAGCTTCACGATACAAGAACATAACGATGTCTGCATCTTGCTCAATTGAACCCGATTCACGTAAATCAGATAGTTGTGGTTCATGATTATTTCTTTCCTCAACCTTACGAGACAATTGGGATAGTGCAATAACTGGACAATCCAGTTCTTTAGCTAAAATCTTTAAGTTACGAGAAATATCCGAAACCTCTTGTTGACGTGAATCCGCACGTGTCCCTGTAATCAGTTGTAAATAGTCAATGACCACAAGAGAAATGGAACCATTTTCACTTTTTAATTTACGGCATTTTGAAAATATTTGACTCACTTTAATACTACTCGTGTCATCAATAAATATTTTTCTTTCGGATAGGCTATTAGAAGCATGCTCAATTTGACGCATTTGATCTTCATTCAAACTACCATCACGCAATTTATTGGACGGAACCTTTGATTCACAGCTCAATAAACGTTTCATTAAACTATCCGATGGCATTTCCAGCGAGAATATCGCAACAGCTCCTTCGTTAAATTTAGCAACACGATTTGCCAAATTTAAAGCTAAAGCAGATTTTCCCATTGCAGGACGAGCTGCTAAAATAATTAAATCACCGCGTTGAAATCCATTTGTGATATCATCCAAAGCTGAATACTTTGTTTGAATTCCCGTTACCCCTTTGTGAAGACGCAATTCATGTAATTCTTTCAAAACACGTTCCGCAATATATTGACTGGATTCAAATTCTTCTCCACGGCGATGTCTTGTAACATCCATAATAGAGCGTTCTGCTTCATCCAGTAATTCATCAATATCATCACTGCTCTCATAACAGTCATTGCTGATACGATCCGCAGCATAAATAAGTTGACGCAATTGGGCCTTATTTTTAATAATTTCAATATAGTTTTTTGTATTTGCTGCACTGACCGCACTATCTGCCAAACGAATAATATAGTCAGAGCCACCAGCACTTTCCAACAATTCTTTATCAGTTAATCGGGTAATCAAAGTATTTAGGTCCACATATTTATTTGTTTCATAAATTGACAACATATTTTCATAAATTTTTTGATGCGAAGGAATATAGAATTCCTCCGCTGTTAAATCCATATCTTGACAATCTGCCATTACGCTTGGATAAATTAAAATTGATCCCAACAAAGCTTGTTCCATAGGCTGGCTATTTGGAAGTTCTCTAGCCATTTTTTACCCCTTTGCACTTACATGCACATTAATTTCACCAATCACAATTCCTTTATACAAGTCTACTTTTACTTTTGTTGTTCCTAAAGATGAGATGGACTCTTCCATTTTTATTTTTCTTTTTTCTACTTTGATTCCTTGTTTATTTAAGGCATCTGTTATTTGTTTAGAAGAAATAGAGCCGAAGACCTGTCCTTCTTTACCCGCACTTAAGGCAAATTCTAAGCGAACTGTTTTTAGCTTTTCAGCTACGGCTTCTGCCTGTGCCTTTAATTCGGCTTCTTGCTCAGCTTTTTCTTCCAATTGTTTTTCTAATACTTTTTCAGAGCCTTTTGTATAGGCAATTGCCATTTTATTTTTAATCAAGTAGTTACGAGCATATCCGTCGCTAACTTCTTTAACCTCATCTTTTTTTCCGACGTTTTTCACATCTTTAAGCATTATTACTTTCATCGTATTCCTCCTTGATAACTTTCAATAATTCATTCTTTAAATCTTTTACAGTGATATCTTTTCTTTCTAAGGCAGCCGCACTAAAGTGTCCACCACCATGCATTTTCTCCATAATTTTTTGTACATTCACACTTCCATCCCCTCTTGCACTAATATTAGCAATTGCCGGATCTTTGGAAGTTAAAGCGATTGTAAAGGATGCTTTGCAGCCTTTGATTAATAGTAGAGAATCCGAAACTTGTGACATCAACGTGCGATCCAGTACTCTATCCTCTACACAAGCAATCATAAAATGATCATAGTATGGTTGTGCCATTTGAATAATTTGATGTTTCTCAATAAAGTGTGGATAATCTTCACACAATGCTTTTTCTGCTACCATCGCATTTGCACCCCAAGAGCGCAAAGCAGCTGAGGCTTCAAAAGTACGTGAATCTGTATGCATTTTAAAGCGATTGGTGTCAACCATGATTCCTAAATACATGATGGTTGCTTCCGCCTCATAAATAGGAATATGATTAGGAATATTCTGTAGCAATTCGACAATCAATTCAGAAGCTGAACTTGCTGTTGATTCCACATAAGTCAACATCGTATTTTTAACAAAATTTTCGTTTCGTCTATGGTGATCAATAACTAAAATGCGACGACATTGATCAATAAAGTCTTTTGCCGAACTAATTGCCGGGATGGAATGATCCACCATAATTAATAAATCTTTTTCGTAATCCATCTTCTGCATTGCTTCTGCAGGAGTAATCCACTCATGACGATCTTGTAAAGAGGTTGAATAAAAATTCATTGTTGTTTGAAGTTGTCCATCTCTTGGCACATCCTTTAAAACAATATAAGCTTTCTTATGCAAAGAAGTTGCCCAGTTAGACATAGAAAGAGCAGCTCCTACACAGTCAAAGTCACTCATTGTATGACCCGCAATGTATACGCATTGAGCATCATTAATTGCCTCCTGAATGGTTTGAGCCATAATACGAACGCGGACTTTGGAACGCATTGAACCTGTTTCAGAATTTCCACCAACAAACTGTACACTACCACCAGCTGCACGTATAGCCGCTTGATCTCCTCCACGACTCTGAGCTAATTCAATTAACTCATTTACCATATCGTCTAAAGTAGTAAAGTCACTGGTACCATAAGCAAAAGCCATACTTAATGTGATTGACACATCCAGAGCAAGCGCCTTGTCTTTAATGATTTGAAGAATTGAAAAATTGTCTTCTTTTACTTTTTTAAAGATTTTCTGATTTAAAATCACAAGAAAACGATCCGAACGAATTCGTCGAATAAACATACCATTTTCTTTTGCCCACGAAATAAGAGGAGAACGTAAATGTGTATTGATATTTGCGATAATCTCTTCATTTTCATACGACTGATATTCCATATAGTTATCCAGTTGCATTAAACCAATCACAACTTCATTGTTTAAATAATCCTGGCGCAACTGATAAAAATCCGTAATATCATGTACGTATAATAAACGAGCATCTTCTTTACGAGTAATCTCATAGATAACGCCATTATACTTTCCAATTACCATGTCCACTTCATCATCAAAAAGTTCACGAATAGAATCAATCCATGATGTTAATTTTTTATTGACAATATCTATATCATGATCAGCAAAATAATCCGATGTCCAGGTTACAATCCCATCCTGATCATAAGTTAATATTCCAATATTTCCAAATTTTAAAGCATCTTTCGCATCTTTTCCCAGCACACGAGAAATATCTAATTCTGTTTTCATTCCATGTTCTTTTAAATCATTATAGAAATTAAAAAAAGCAAGAGATGAAATCAATAAAGCGAGTGCCACAAAGATAGACAATACCCATTGTTGTGTAAAGATTCCGTACGCAATCGCAATTACAGAAACGATAAACGACAACAAGTATATATTTACCCATTTTTTAAATTGTTTCATAACTCCTCTGTCTCCATATCTTGAATTGTTTCTCTCAACTGCAACAAACAATCCAATTCACCAAAAGCCATCCAAACGAAATTCACAATAGGAATAAAGGCTCCAAAAATCACAAAAAATGACATTTTTCTTATATTGTGGCGTATACAGGCATCCAGTAAAAATAAGACACCAAAATACACCAATACAAAACAATCCAAAAACCAAAGCAATTGGAAGATATTTCGTACATTCTGTGAACATTCTACCATATTTTGTCCAAAAAGATAGATAAACCAAATCAGCAAGGATACAGCGCCTATCCAGCTGGGTGCATGCATTGAACGAATCGAATGCAATGGGCGTGTTGGAATTTTTAAACGAATGCAGACCATTATTGACACTAGATGAATACACAGTGCCTGCAACAAGCCCATTAAGATAATAAACAAAATCATAAAGACAAAAAAATCAACATTTGGAACAATTTTATGAAGAATTGCGAAATCCTCACTTAAATCCATTCCAAAAATACCTGCCCATACGGTTACTGTTAAAGCCGTAGAAATCAGACTTAAAATCAAACAAATCGCAAAATTTGTCATATTCTTCCATTGTTTTAAAATACCAATTCCATAAATCCATCCTATCGCTATAGAGCACCAGCTATAAAACCAAGTTGTAAAGCTACCAAATAAAAAAGACATTAAAGCCATTGCGATTGCAACCAATCCACCCGCATAAGGAGTTGATTGTGCTGTATAAATCAGTACGGGAAAAACGAAAACCCAAGGGGCTGCTGTTTCTAAACTTAATGCAGTTTGTTGATTAATCAAAAGAAGGGCTCCATATATAGCGCATACCATGGCACCTCTTGTCAGCATTTTTGTGTTCATGTCATACATTATATGCTTTTCAAAAGTAAAAAAAAAGACTTCAAATAGAAGTCTTAGTCTACTACATATGGTAATAAAGCCATTTGACGTGCACGTTTGATAGCAGTTGCTAACATTCTTTGATATTTTGCACGTGTTCCTGTCACACGGCGAGGAATAATTTTTCCGTTTGCGTTGATAAAACGTTTTAATAATTCAACATCTTTGTAGTCGATTTCTTTAATTTTGTTTTTTGTGAAATAGCAAACTTTTTTACGACCCATACGTTGTTTTTTAAATGCCATAATTTTCCTTTCTAAAATGGTAAATCATCACTGGCAATATCCAGTGTATCATCCATATCAAATGAACCAAATCCATCATCAACAGGCTGTGAAAAATTCTGTTGTTGATAGCTTGGTTGAGAATAGTTTTGGTTTCCATACGCATTTTGAGTTTGATAATTGTTTTGCGTCTGGTAACTATTCTGTGATTGATAGTTACTTTGTGAATTCTTTGTTTCTAAGAATTGCACAGAATCTGTAACTACTTCAGTGACATATACTCTTTGCCCCTGTTGGTTATCATAATTACGTGTTTGGATTCGACCTTCGATTCCAATCAACGAACCTTTGTGTAAGTATTGCGTCATTGTCTCAGCCTGACGGTTCCAAGTAACACAGTTAATAAAATCTGTGTCAGGTTGACCAGGTTGAGCAGTACGACTTCTTCCTACCGCTAATGTGTAAGAACATACACTAGTTCCACTTTGTGTTTTTCTTAATTCAGGATCTTTTGTTAAACGACCCACTAATACGACACGATTAATCATATTAACTCCTATTTTTCGCTTTCAGTTTTTACAACCATAATACGAACAACATCGTTGTCAATACGAGCACGACGTTGGAATTCAAAAATTCCTTCGTTGTTTGCAGTAACATTTGTTACTACATAGTGTCCTTTTTTCATGTGATCAATTTCATAAGCGAAATCTTTGATTCCCCAGTCATCGAATTTGTCAATTGATCCACCATTTTCAGTAATAGTGTTTTCAAGACGATTTTTAATTTTTTCGAATTGAGCGTCATCTAAAGATGCTTTGACAATGTACATGATTTCGTATTTTTTCATGTGTACACCTCCCTTTGGTCTTTGGCTTCTTTGTCTAAGAAGCAGAGAGCAAGCACAAACTTGCCTATATAATTTAACACGCCCCACCACAAAAGTAAAGCGTGTTTTCTAATCTTTCAACAATAATTTCAACAAATCTTCCCTGCACAAAGGTTTAGAAAAATAGTCACCTTGAATCATGTCAACACCCCATGATTTCAACAGTTCAAATTCCTCTTTTGTTTCAACGCCCTCTGCAATCATCTTATATTTGGATTCTTTTAATAAAGAGACAATTCCGTGATACAACAAGGTAGCATGGGAATCCGTTGTGATATTTTCTAATAGCGTATAATCCAGTTTAATCGCATCAAATGGCAATTTCATAACCGATGTCAGATTGGCATAGCCAGAGCCAAAATCATCCAAGCAAATCTTTATATTTTCCTTCTCAAATATACGAATAGCTGTCATAAACTCATTTGTATAAATAGTCGCGGCCGTCTCAGTAATTTCAAATTGAAAAAATGATGTTGGCAAATTGTATTCATAAATCACATCTATCATGCTTTGGGCAAATCCCTCTTTTAAAATATCTACAGGTGATAAATTAAATTTTATGCTTTCTAATCGTTCTAACAATTCTCTATGTTCATTGACAAATAAACAGACATTTTGAAATTGTAGATAATCAATCTGCCAAACCATCCCTGATTTTTCAGCCAATGTAATAAACAAATCCGCAGGAATATATCCCAACTGTGGATGATATAAACGAGACAAGGATTCCAGAGAAACAAAATCCTTTTTTTGAAGAGAATAAACAGGCTGAAAATAAACATCAAATAAATTCTTTTCAATCGCTTGAAAAACATACTGTTCTACTTTTTGTTGATATTCAAATCCTTGTATACTTTCAGCAGTACTGTATATAATTTTAGATTCTTTTAAATCTTTGTTCTGATTATATAAATAATCAATATAACCAGCTACTTTATCAGCACTGCCTAATTGTTGAGCATTTTGAATAGCAGCAACAAAAGCATTCATTTGAATCTGTTCTCCAGAAAAATCCATTATTTGATTCATAACCGGATTTATTTCTTGTAATACTTTTTTAAAATTCATATCATCACTAAAAAGAATCACAAATCGTTTTCCACTAATACGGAAAATAGGTGCTTTAGTCAGTTTTTTCATTCCACTAACAAGATATAGAATAGATTTATCCCCATTTTTTGTACCATAAATCGCATTCAACTGTGCCAATTGAACCAAATTAATGGAGATAATATGAAACTGTTTTTCTCTATAGATTCGGTCCTCAATTGTGGTCAAAAAAGAAGCTTGATCCAATATTCCAGTTAAATTATCTGTTTGTGTATATGGATTATTCAAAGTAAACAATAAAACAGCTAATCCTAGACCGATTCCAAAACCCGATAATGACAACAATGGATTGATTGCCTGAATACTGACACATAATAAGCAAATAATTAAAAATTCCCAGATAACCTGACTTCTTTCTTTGGTCAATTCCTTACTTTTTACTATATTCATAATGCATAAACATGCTGAGTAAACCAAAGCATATATATACATCAGATAATATAAACTACCATGTATATAATTTCCTTGTTCATCAAAATAAAAGAGAAAATCCATTTTCATATTAGCAAAAATAGCAATCACTAACAGAATTGTAGGAATCGACCATAATTTGATTTCTTTTAACATTTTTTCTTTTGAAATACTTCTTAATGAAATCCCATACGCCATCAAGCAAAGAACTACACAGGCCTGTAAAACATAGAATATAGTTAAAAGACCTAGATTAACATCATTAAGACTTGGATTATGCAGATCAATAATATAGGAAGTAATAATATCTAGAATAATATCCCATATACCAACCCACAAGAAAATAGTAAAAACACTACGGTTTAAGCTTGTGATGGCAGGCATATTACGGAAATGAAACCATAAGACAGCCATAAAAATTAATGATGCGACCAAAAAATCAACGTTATATGTCATTATTTACATTCCTTGTGTAATTTTATTATAGTACAAAGTCTTTTTAAAAAAAAAGTGAGTATTTACTCACCATTTTTATACTTTATTTATTTTTCTTCATTTCACTGGATAGCTTTGCATTTGCCATCATTAGTTTAATACGATTTTCCTGATTGACCTTTGATGCACTTGGGTCATAGTCAATGGCAACAATATTGGCATTTGGATAATCTTCTTTAATTTTACGAACCATACCTTTGGCAACAATATGATTTGGTAAACATCCAAATGGCTGAGCACTAATGACATTTTCTACACCCGACTTAACAAGAGAAACAACTTCACTTGTTAATAGCCAGCCTTCTCCCATCTTAACACCTTGGTTAATATAAGGATGTCCATTTTTTATTACTTCAGCAAAGTCATCTGGTGCAATAAAGGTTCCATCTTCATTTACTATATTGATAAATGTTCTTTGCATTCGCATAATAACATCCTTGACAATGTTATAGATGTAATGAGTAGAGGAATGCATATGATAGTATTCATAATCAATGATTCCATTTTCTACACAATACAAGGCAAAATCCATTACACCCGACAATACCGGTTCAAATCCTTCTTGAATTAAATATTCTTCCAAGTTTCGATTTCCTAAAGGTGAATATTTCATATAAATCTCACCTACTACACCTACACGAATTTTAGGAGTTGATCGATCTTGGGGTACTGCTTTTAAGCGAGCAATCATATTTCGATAAATCTTCTTTGACTTACGATAACCACCATTTTCAAATAATTTCATTAAATCAGCCACAATTTCATCAATTGCCTTATCTGTATCCCCTGGATTCAACTCATATGGTTTCACTTGATTCTTCAACCACATCAAAGCATCTCCATACAGCATTCCATATACTAAATGCAAAGCCATAGGAACAGTGATTTCTAATCCACTATCTTTTTCTAAGCCTGAAAAGTTAACAGAAAGGCAAGGAACTCTATCTTCCCATCCTTCCATTTCTAAGGCTTTTCTTAGTAAGGACAAATAGTTGCTGGCACGGCATCCACCACCTGTTTGAGTAATGGCTAAAACAGTGTGGTCTAAATCATATTCTCCACTTTTTAAAGCATCCATAAACTGTCCAATGCAAAGTAATGCTGGATAACATGTATCATTATGAACATGTGCTAACCCTTCTTCACGAACATTATCGGATTCATTCGTTAATACCTTAACATTGTATCCACTCATCTTAAAAATAGGTGTCAATAATTTAAAATGAATCGGTAGCATACCTGGTGCTAGAATCAAATGGTCATCACGCATTTCCTTTTTAAACTTAATAGCCATATTATTCATTCTCCTTTTGCTCGATAGCTTCTTTTAGAGAACGTAAACGAATACGTGCTGCACCTAAGTTATCAATTTCATCAATCTTAATTTGTGTATAGAACTTATCACCCTTACGTAAGATATCTCTTACCTCATCTGTAGTAATCGCATCAATTCCACATCCGAAGCTGACCATCTGTACTAAGTTCATATCCTTGTTATCACAAACATAATGAGCTGCTTGATACAAACGAGCATGATATGTCCATTGATTTAAGACATTTACTTTATGTAAATCTTGCCTAGGAACACTTTCTTCACTAACAACCACAAAGCCTAGTTGTGTCAACAACTGATTCATTTGATGATTAATTAGTGGATCTAAATGATAAGGACGTCCACACAATACAACAATTGGATAATGATTTTCACGAGCAAACTGTACCGCTTTTTTATGTTCATCTACCAATTTTTCATGGAAAGCTTCATATTCTTTATTAGCTGCTTCAAAGGCTCTGGTAATCGCTTTTCTTTCCAGACTAATACCTACTTTACTAAATTGCAGTTGTAATCCATTGATAAAAGTTGGTAAATGATCAAAAGATAAGAATGGATAAACAAATTTTGTATTTCCTAATTCCATGTTACCAGCTATGACTTCAGGATAATAAGCTACCAATGGACAATTATAATGATTATCCCCTTGATGCTCATCCACGTTATATGTCATGCATGGATAGAAAATCACATCTACCTTTTGAATTAACTGTTCAATATGTCCATGAACAACTTTTGCCGGAAAACAAGCAGTATCACTTGGTATCGACTGTTGCCCTTCATGATACATTTCCTGTGTAGAAGGAGTAGACCATACCACTTCATATCCCATTTCATCCCAGAATTTTGCCCAGAATGGAAGTAAATCATAATTACTCAAAACCAAAGGCATACCAATTTTCTTTTCATGATGATATTTTGTTTTGATTTCGTTCAACATGTTTGTTTTTACTTTATAAAGATCTGGTAATTCTACTTTTGTCTCTTTTGACTTAATCATCTTGTCACATTTATTACCAGCCACTAATCGTGAACCATCTGAGAACGTATTAATTGTTAGAGAACAATGGTTGTTGCATCCTTGGCAGGCAACAGATGTTGATTTATGAGTAAAGTTCAGACATTCTTCATATGTTAAGATTGTACTTTTTGTATGATGCAGACTTTGAGCATATAAAGCAGCACCATACGCACCCATTAAATGAGCAATACTAGGACGAATGACATCCTTTCCCAGTTCCATCTCAAAACTTCTTAATACCGAATCATTTTGGAAGGTTCCCCCTTGAACAACAATATTGTTTCCAATATCATCTTTATTTTTGGCACGAATAACTTTATACAATGCATTCTTAACAACGGAGCGACACAGTCCAGCGGAAATATCCTCCATAGACATTCCATTCTTTTGGGCTTGTTTAACTCCAGAATTCATAAAAACAGTACAACGAGTTCCTAAATCGACTGGATGTTTAGCTTGAAGACCAATCTTGGCAAACTCCCTGGCATCATATCCTAAAGACTTGGCGAATGTTTCAATAAATGAACCACATCCAGATGAGCAAGCTTCATTTAGGACAATGTCATCAATGTGTCCATCACGTATTTTAAAGCACTTAATATCTTGTCCTCCAATATCCAGAATATAATCTACATCTGGGTTAAAAGACTTAGCTGCTGTATAATGCGCCATTGTTTCAACAATACCACCATCTAAACGGAAAGCATGTTTCATTAATTCTTCTCCGTATCCAGTTGCATAAGAACCATAAATCTGAATACTTGGATTGGTTTGATAAATGTTCTTTAATTCATTTAAAACAACATCTAAAGGATTTCCTTTATTTGATGTATAAGAATCATATAATATCTCATGATTTTCACTTAATAAAACCAATTTAGTTGTTGTTGAACCAGAATCAATTCCCAAATAGGCTTTCCCAGTATATGTTTTTAAATCCCCGTATTTAGCATCATGCGACTTATGGCGTGCCATAAACTCTTCATAATCTGCTTCTGTTTCAAATAAAGGCTGTGATTCCTCCATTTTAATTGGCATATTAACTAAATCCGCCAATGATTTTTCTAACCGCTCATATGTGAATTCTTCTTGCGCACATAGAGCAGCTCCTAAAGCCACAAAGTTAATAGCTGTCTCAGGACACTTCACCTGTTGATCACTTAGCTTTAAAGTTTGTTGGAAACGATTCCTTAGCCCACTCATAAAATATAAAGGTCCACCTAAAAATAATAAGTTTCCTTCAATTTTTCGTCCTTGTGCTAAAGATGTAATGGTTTGATCAACCACGGATTGGAAGATACTCGCACTTAAATCCGTTTTATCCACCCCTTGATTCATTAAAGGTTGTACATCCGTTTTCGCAAATACACCACATCGAGAGGCGATTGGATACAGACGATTGTAATGAAGACTAGCTTCATTCATATCTTCTAAGCTTAAATCCATTAAAGACGCCATTTGATCAATAAAGGCTCCTGTTCCACCAGCACAAGTAGAATTCATTCTTTGTTCAACGGAACCTCTAAAGAATAAAATTTTAGCATCTTCTCCACCTAGTTCCACAGCACAATCGGTTTCAGGAAAGAATTTATTTACAGCCGTTGCTGATGCAAATACTTCCTGAACAAAAGGTAAATTTCCTTGTTCACAAAGGCCAAGTGCACCTGATCCACTGACAGCAAACTTGAATGGTTCTTGGCAAAATTCTTTTAATTCATGAATTTTTTCCAATGCTTTTTGACGCACTTGTGCTTTATGTCGTTCATAACTTTTATATACAATTTCATTGTTTTCATCGAGTACTACAGCTTTAATCGTTGTACTACCAACATCGAATCCAATTCTATATCTCATATAATTTAATCTCCATTCTAGAATATTATACTCACTTTTCATCATTTTGCACTTGAAACACACAATTTCACATAACGTAAAAATTTAGTGAGAAAAGACGATTTCTAAACAAAATCGTCTTACAATCTACACTTTAAAGAATTTTTCCAAAAAATCAATACAACCATGTTCTATATTTGTTTTTTCTGTGACATAACGTGCTAGTTCTTTGCATTCCTTCATGGCGTTCTTCATAGCCACTGGATGGCCGACTGCCTGCAACAATTCAATATCATTTCCAGCATCGCCTATTGCCATAACCTGGTCCATTGTGATTTTTAAATGATTTGCCAGCATCCTAGCTCCGTATGCTTTTGAACAATAATCAGGCATATAATCAATACAACCATAACCAGATTGAGCCAATTTATAAGGACCGCCTAAATTAGAAAATTCTTCTGCAAAATCTGTTTTCATATCCATCGCAATGGTACTAATTAAAACAACATCATCCATATGATCATATAAATTATCGCATTCTTTGGCAGCAAATCCTGCTTCATTCATAAATTTTGTTAACGGATTTCCTTTATCCATTAAAATCACTTCTGGGTAAAACAATTGAATGGAACATCCATCAACTTCTTTTGACTTATCTAATAATTTCTTTACAACATCTTTATCTAAATAACAGGTAGATATGATTTCACCATCAATATAATTAACAGTTCCATTGGTTGTTACACATGCCATTTGATTAAATAAATCACCACAAGCATGTTTAATTGACTCTCCATTTCTTCCAGATGCGATTCCTACCGCAACTCCTTTTTTTCTTAATTTTGGAACCAATTCAAAAAAAGAAGAAGGAATCTGACTATTTTCATCGCATAAAGTCCCATCTAAATCCAATAATACCAATTTTACATCATTATACATTTCCTAATACCTGCAATGATTTTTCTGTATACTGCATAATTTCAAAAGCATTTCCATCAGGATCGTGTGCCCACATTTGATAGGTTTCACTAGGCCCTTTCGAAATTTCGGTATCAAATACAACACCTTTTGCTTCTAGTTCTTTTCTTGTCTCAAAAATATCATCACATGTAAAAGCAAAATGAGAATATCCTAAATTCTTTCCCATAGGAATAACTGGACCCATTGCTTCTCTTGAGCCAGGAAATATTTCTATAAATTGACCTGGTGCCATTTCAATATATTCATTAAAAATCCAGTCTGGATGTTCTTCTGCTATTTGAGACATATATCCTCTATTTTTTCCTTTATACACCTCATAACGAGTAATACTCTTTACTTTTCCACCCATCTTGTTTACATAAAAATCAACCATTTCATCAAAATGTTCTGTAAATAAAGCAACATGCATCATACAATTAAACATAACTTATCTTCCTTCCCATAATATTCGCTTGTTCATTTTTTTCTAAAATCTTAAAACTATGTTTATTATAAAAATTATTTCCTTTTTCATTATTTAAGGCAACTCCTAACATAACACCATTGATTTTTTCTTTTTTTAAATAGTCTAATAAAGTGTCCATTAATTGTGAGCCAATACCAGACCATTGATATTCTGGTAATACATTAATATGAAGATGAGCATCATATTTTCCAATATAGGGTTCATACATAGACATAGAAGGAATCATAATATCCTGTAGATGAGCCAAATTCTTTTCTTGAATATAAGTTTCTATCTTATCTTTATCATACTTTTTAGCGCAAAGAATATATCCAACTGCCCTATCTTCATCATTAATGGCAATAAAACAAGAACCACTTTCTTTTTGCAGATAATAATCACAAAATGTAGCATGCATTAATTCTCTTAACCCATCTGTTTCTCTTGTCCTTTTTGAGCCAGCCCATAAAAAGACTTGTTCTACATCTTTTTCATATTTAGGATCATATTTAATTATCTTCATTGGATTCCCTCTGTTTATTATTTTATCATGTATCTATTTATTTTAATTTCAAAATATGAAAAAAAGTCAAATTATAAAATCCGACATAAAATCATAAGCACAAAGCTAAATACCAATCCAATAATAGACAGTACAAAACCAGCAGCATTAAATCCATCTTCTTTTTTTATGGCACCAAATACGATTCCAAGCATTCCACATAAAATTCCTAGTCCTGCCAAAATTTCTCCTGCTAAAGACATACAAATAATAGATGAGAAACAAAAAATGATTGTAAGAATTCCAAATACTAAAGACGTAACAGCCATATTCAACACCTCTATTTCTTCTGTTGACGTAAAAATAACACGATTCCTGTACAAATAATAATACCATATCCTACAAAGCTATAAACATCAGGAAGTTGATTAAATATAAAGAAACTCATAAATGCCGCAAAGATAACCTGCGAATAATCAAAAGCCGATATTTCTTTAGCAGGGGCATTGGCATAAGCAGCCGTAATCGAAAATTGACCACCCGCTGCACTTAATCCAGCACATAATAACATAACTAATTGAAACAAAGTCATAGACTGATAATTGAAAAATAAGTAAGGCACGCAAAATAGGCAGGAAAAAGTACTAAAGAAAAACACAATTTTAACACCTTTTTCTCCTCTTAAAGATAACCCTCTAACACAAGTATAGGCAGCCCCTGCACTTAATCCTCCTAAAAAACCAACTAAAGAAGGAAACATTAAGCTAAAATCCAAAGCGGGTTTGATGATAAATAAACTTCCTATAAATGCCATGCCCACACATCCAAATTCAAAGATAGAGGCCTTTTCATTCAAAAACAAATAAGAAAATAAAACCACAAAGAATGGGGATAATTTATTCAACATAGAAGCATCACTAAGTACCAGGTGATCTACAGCATAGTAATTACAGATGATTCCAATTGTCCCCAGTGTGCTTCTTAAAAGTAATAAAGGAATGTTTTCTTTTTGATACGAAATTTTTTCATGTGAACGAATCAAAAGGATAAGTGAAAACAGACAAGCAACTAAATTACGAAAAAAGCTTTTCTGCATAGATGGTAAATCACCCGATAAACGGACAAACACATTCATTAAGGCAAAAAAGAAAGCAGAACATATTATAAAAATAATTCCTTTGGTTTTTTTATTCATAAAATCAGAATACTCTTATTTTCCAAAAAGAAAAGCTTGATTTCTCAAGCTTATACACCTTTCACTTTCTTTGCGTATTGCAGACCAATCGCACCATTTCCTGTATGAGAGGCAATAACGGCACCAATTGGAACAACCGTTATGCTGATGTCATTTCCTAGTAATTCTTTGAATTCATCAACTGCCATTTTCAAGTATTCAGGTGAGCGCGAATCCAATGCAAAGATTTCATAATCTTTTGGATCTTTAATTGCCTTGGCAATCGTCTTACATGTCTTTTTAATTGCTTTTGACATTGTACGAACTTTTTCAGAATCTTTTCCTACTTTTCCACCAGAATCCTTAGATACTTCCAGAATAGGAACGATTTTCAACATACCAGCTAGTTTTGCACTTGTTGGAGACAATCTTCCTCCACGGGCTAAATGCTCTAGATTCTCTGGCATTAAGTATCCTTTTGAATTATCCACACTTTCTTGAATTCGTTTAATAATTTCAGCAGGTGCTACTCCATCATTTGCCAACTTTGCTGCACTAATTGCCCAATATCTTTCTGGGGCTAATGTGGTATAAATATCCAAAGTATGCATTTTAATGCCATGATTCATACCAGATGTGCAAATAGCTGAATTAGTGCCTGATAATCCATTTGACAATGTAATTAGAATAACATCCGTTACTCCGTCTTTAACATATTCATCAAAAGTATCTTCAATCAATCCTAGAGGGGGCATACTTGTTTTTGGCAAGTATCCTTTATCTAAATAATCATACAATTGCTCAGTTTTTAAATTAACACCATCCAAATAAGATTCGTCTTCTATCATTACTTGTAAAGGAAAATACTCTAAGCCATAGCTTTCAGCTTCCGCTTTATCCATACAAGTTCCACTATCAGTGATTACTTTTACTTTCATATACATCCTCCAACATATACTTCGCATTCATTGTACTATTTTTTTCAAATAACTCCAATTCATTTTATACACTTTTTCATTTATAATGGTACATGAAAGAAGGGATTTCTATGGCAAGTTTCATTACCTTTGAAAATGTAAAGAAAATATACAAAATGGGAGAAGTCGAAATCAAGGCATTAGATGGTATTGATTTTGAGATTGACCAAGGTGAATTTGTGATTATAGCTGGAGCATCGGGAGCCGGAAAAAGCACAATTTTGAACTTATTAGGAGGCATGGATACCATCACTTCTGGAAAAATACTTGTCGATGGAAATGAAATTAGTGCCTACAACGATAGAGACTTGACTTTATATCGTCGCTACGATGTTGGATTTGTGTTCCAATTCTACAACCTGGTACAAAATCTAACATTAAAAGAGAATGTCGAACTAGCCTCCCAAATATGTAAAAATCCAGCAGATATTGATCAGACCATTGAAGCTGTTGGGCTCACTGATCGTATTCAAAACTTTCCAAGTCAATTAAGCGGTGGAGAACAACAACGTGTTGCCATTGCCAGAGCCCTTGCCAAGAATCCAAAACTATTATTATGTGATGAACCAACTGGAGCATTGGATTATAAAACTGGTAAGCAAGTATTAAAAGTTCTTCAGGATACTTGTCGCAATCAAAATAAAACCGTTATCGTCATCACCCATAACTTAGCTTTGTGCCCAATGGGAGATAAAATCATAAAAGTAAAAAGTGGAAAAATTGAAAGCGTTGAAATCAATGAACATCCAATGGATGTAGAAAGCATTGAATACTAATGCCTAAATCTTTCCTGAAAAATATCTTTCAAGAAATACGACATTCTCTTGGAAGATTTCTTTCTATCCTATTAATCGTTGCGATTGGAGTTGCTTTTTTTGCCGGTATTAAGGCCAGTGCACCTGATATGAAATACAGTGCTGACCAATACTTTGATACCTATAACGTACAGGATATCCAAGTTTATTCCACTCTTGGACTCACTGACAAAGATATCACATCGATTAAAAAAATAGACGGTGTCAAAGAAGTTCAACCTTCTTTTAGTATTGATACGATTACTCAGTTAGAATCCAGTGAGCAAGTCATTAAAGCCATTACTTATACGGATAACCAAAATATGAATATCATTCGCTTAGTCGATGGCCGTATGCCTGAAAAAGAAGATGAATGCATTGTTCAGGCATCTAGTGCGACTGCTGAACTATTCGGAGGCTTTCATATTGGAGATGTATTACATCTTTCATCTGGGACAGAAGATAAACTAACAGACACGCTCAAAAATGATACGTATACAATTGTTGGGCTTTGTTACAATCCCAATTACTTAAGCTATGAACTAGGAAGTTCTTCTATTGGTTCCGGTTCAGTATCCAGTTTTATATACATTCAAGATTCCAACCGTTTAGTTGATTACTATACTGAAATTGATGTAACGGTACAAGGAGCAAAAGAAATCAATACATATGATGATGCATATTTTGATAAAGTTGAACCCGTTGTAAAAAAAATAGAAGATTTAGCCGATGGTCAAATTAAAATTCGCATCCAGGAAAATCAAGACGAAGTAGATAAAGCACAAAAAGAATTAGATAACCAGTTAGCGGATGCACAAAAGAAAATTGATGAAGGGCAAACTCAAATAGAACAAGGTGAACAAGAAATTGCTTCTAGTGAAGCTACTCTCCTTTTGGCAAAAGAACAATTAGATGCTGGTTGGAGTGAATATTATTCAAATGTAGCCCTTTTAGATAATATACCTACTTTAAACAACGCTATTGCACAAATTGAAGAAAGCGAAGCACAATTACCTGACTTGGAAAGCAAAAAAGAAGAATTAAACAACGGAATTGAGCAATATACTCTCCTTCAATCTAGTTTAGAACAACTGCAAAGTCTAAAAGAACAGTTAGCGGATGTTACAACAAAATTAGAAAATCCAGATGAACTAACTGAACAAGAAATCACCATTTTAACTGAGACAAAAACTCAACTCGAGCAATCAATCGCTTTTATGGAACCAAAATTACAAGGGTATACTTTAGAAGAGGTACAAGCCCAATTGGTTTTTCTAAACGATTCTAAAGCCGAAGTCAATGAAGGCATTGCCAAAATTGAGGCTGCCAGCAAGCAAAAAGAAGAATTAATCTTACAAAGAGACCAACTCATCAATGCCCAACCTCAACTGGTTACAGCTTATAATACGCTTGTTGCTTCACAAGCTGAATATGAATCGGGATTCGCACAAATACAGGAAGCAAAAAGCACATTGGCTTTTTCTAAAAAAGAATTGGAAGAAGCTAAAGAAGAACTAAGCAATAATAAAAAGAAATACCAGCAAGAAATCGATGATGCCCAAAAAGAAATTGATGAATTAGAAGGCGAATGGATTGTATTAGATCGTAACTCTCATTACTCTTATCGCGATTATGGAGCTTGTGCCGATCGTATGGATGGAATTGCCAAAGTATTCCCTGTTTTCTTCTTTTTAGTCGCTGCTTTAGTCTGCATGACAACAATGACAAGAATGGTGGATGAGCAAAGAGGAGAAATTGGAACCTTGAAAGCATTAGGCTATTCGAAGACAATGATTGCTTCTAAATATTTAATCTATGCCTTTATCGCATCGACATTAGGAAGTATATTAGGATGTGCAATAGGTCTATATGTATTCCCTACTATTATCTTTACCGCATGGAATATGTTGTATAACCTGGAAACAATATATTATGCCTTCCAACCTTCTTTAATGTTGGCAGCTAGTGGAACGGTAACAGGTATCGTACTATTGGCAACAATTTATTCGATTCAGGCCGAATTAAAAGATGTGCCTAGTCAATTAATGAGACCTAAATCTGGAAAAGCTGGTAAAAAAATACTATTGGAAAGAATCCCTTTTATTTGGAATCGATTATCCTTTTTGCATAAAGTAACCGCCCGGAATATTTTCCGTTACAAAAAACGTTTCTATATGACAATTATTGGAATTGCCGGATGTTCAGCATTAATTGTAGCTGGTTTTGGCATTAACGACAGTATCTCTGATATTGTCAATCAACAATATGGAAATATCTATCACTATAATTCCACTGTATCAATCAGTGAAGACAATGAGAATCTTGCCGATAAGATTCTTTCATTAGATGGTGTTGATGAAGTTTATCGCGAGGATAACCTGCCAGTGACTGTGGTAATGGATAATAAAGATTTTACAGTCACTGTACATATTATTGACGATACAAAAACACTAGATGATTTCATAACACTACATGCCACAAAAGGAAAAGAAGAGTATGCCTTAGATGATCAATCTGTTATTATTTCCGAAAAAATGGCCAGTAAATTAGGCATCACAACTGGGGATACTTTGTCATTTACTGACTCGTTAGATAAAGAAATTGAAGTTAAAGTAACTGGCATTTATAAAAACTATGTTGACCATCACATTTTTGTGACTCGAAATATGTATGAATCATGGAATTCGCACGCTAAATTAACGCCAACCTATTTATTGAAACAATCAGACACATCAGATTCATACCAAAGAACGTTAGGCTCCTCACTAATGGCGATGGATGAAATCAAAAGTGTAACCTTCTATTCCTCCTTAGCGGAAAATTTTTCTGATATCATCTCGAGTCTAACAATGATTGTTGTACTATTAGTTGTATCCGCAGCCGCTCTTGCATTTGTGGTTCTCTACAACTTAAGCAATGTCAATATCTCTGAAAGAGTTCGTGAAATCGCAACCATTAAAGTATTAGGCTTCCTTCCCAATGAGGTAGCAGCTTATGTCAATCGTGAAAGTACGATTCTAACGATGATTGGAGCTTTAATAGGATTGGTAATCGGAATTGGGTTACACCACTTAATAATGAACTTAGCGGAAATGGATGATGTTATGTTTGGAAGAACGATTAAACCGATTTCCTATGTGATTGCCTTTGTATTGACAATGGCATTCTCTTACTTCATTAACCTGTTTATGAGGCGTAAATTAAAACAAGTAAAAATGGTGGAATCATTAAAGGCCGTTGAATAATCAACGACCTTCTTTTCATTTTAAGCATTCCTCTTTGTATTGAATCTGCAATGTTTTATTTTTAGCAATCAAGCACTTGCCACCAAACGGATTTTCAGTTTGTTCTCCTTTTATTCTGCCAGACAACAAATCTTCACAGAGATCTATCGCATCCTGAATGAGAGATTTAGCCAATGGCATAAAGGCAATATAAGAAGCATACCCAACATGTCCATTGTAATGGCGATCAAAATCTAAAGAATTTAATTTCTTGGCCGTCCTTAATACTTCACTGATTGTCATTTTTGGCTTTGTATCTAACAAAAGAGTATTTGGGTTACAGGCATCACCAGAAAAAAGAATTCTTTCTTTGGTATCTAAAAAGCTCAATCCTCCTTCAGTATGGCCTGCTGTTTCATAGACTTTTACCAAGCGATTCCCTAAATCAATATCTTCTCCTTCTTTTAAAGGACATAAAGTAACATCATTCGAAAAGTTAATGCATTGAACAGGTGCAAATACGCCTTGTGCCATATCAATCAGCATATCAGCATAATTTTGTCTTTCTTCTAAAGTAATGGAATTTGCCATTTCAAAATCATCTGCATGAAGATATACTCTGTCAAATTGTTTCATGCCTCCTGCATGGTCCACATGTCCATGCGTCAAGGCCACCATTAACGGCTTTGAAGTTAAAGTAGAAATCAATTCTTTTAAATCAAAAGTACCTGTTCCTGTATCAATTAGAAGTGCTTTTTCATCTCCCTCTAACAAAAACATCGCATCCATCCCTGCTTCATTTATGCACCATGTTTTATAGGCAATCTGGGCAACAATCGCATGATTGATAGACATTACATTATACCTCCTCATATTAAAAAGAAGCCATAAGGCTTCTATAGTAATCTTTCAAATAAGTTTTTAGTTGGTTGACGTGACTCAGCAGGCATAACCAAAGCTTTCTCAATTGGCAATCCAACAATTTTATTATCACGGATACAGATACATTGTCCACCGATTCCCTGCATCAATAAATCCACAGCCTTTTCACCCATTTGAGACGCTAACATACGATCGAATGGACATGGAGAACCACCACGTTGAATATGTCCTAATACAGTGGCACGACCACCATAGTTTGTATTTAAGCTAACTTTTTTAGCCAACTGATCAACATCCGTGATCTTTTCACTAATCACAACAATCGCGTGTCTCTTTTTACGAATTGTATCCAATTCGCGTAAACGATCCAACACATCTTGTTCATCAAATCCAGTTTCACTTGTGATCACAATATCCGCACCACACGCAATACCTGAATAAAGAGCTAAGTCTCCACAACGATTTCCCATAACCTCTACAATTGAGCAACGGTGATGAGAATTTGAAGTATCTTTTAACTTGTCAATTGCATCAACGATCGTTTCTAATGCCGTTTGGAAACCGATTGTATAGTCGGTACAAGTAATGTCATTATCAATTGTTCCTGGTAAGCCAATACAGTTAATTCCCATTTCTGTTAAAGATAAAGCACCACGATAAGAACCATCTCCACCAACGACTACAACTGCTTCAATTCCACGTTTCTTTAATTGCGCAATGGCTTTTTTACGTACTTCAACCTCTTTAAATTCCGGTAAACGAGCAGAACCTAAAATCGTTCCTCCACGTGTTACAATTTCACTAACAGATTCGCGAGTCAATGGTTCAATATATCCTTCAACCATTCCCTTGTACCCATTATAAATTCCAAATACTTCCAATCCGCTATTGATTCCAACACGAGTTACAGCACGGATGGCAGCATTCATACCAGGAGAGTCCCCACCTGATGTTAAGATTCCAATTCTTTTAATCATAATAAATCCTCCAACGGTTATCTATCTTATTTATGTATCCTCTAAATTATTATCAACAGAGGTTCAATAGATAGGATGTTTCTTGTTTTTATTATACCAATGAATTTCAAAATTTATACAAGAAAAATAAAAAGATGACAAATTTTTGTCATCTAACTAGTCTTTTTAAAAATTGTATTTCCAACCATCTGAACAATTTGAACCAAAACAATTAAAATAATCGAAGTTACAACTAGGTAATCCAGTTGATAACGTTGATATCCAAAACGAATCGCAACATCCCCTAGACCTCCAGCTCCTACTGAACCAGCCATTGCGGTATAACCAACTAGATTTATAATCAATAAAGTAATGTCATTCACCATACTTGGAAAAGCTTCTTTTAAATAGACTCTAAATATAATTTGAAAATCACTAGCGCCAAACGAACGAGCGGCTTCAATTACACCTGGATCAACTCCTCTTAAAGAAGATTCAAAAACACGTGCTACAAAAGGAATAGCCGATATTGTCAAAGGAACAATAGCTGCCGTTGACCCAATGGCTTTACCAACAATCAAACGAGTTAATGGAATCACAATAACTAATAAAATAATGAAAGGAAAACTACGAAACACATTCACAATCAAGGATAAAGTTTCATATATTGGCTTATTTGGCTTTAAACCATCATCTGCGCTCAAGGTTAATACAACAGCTGGGATAAAGCCTAAAATTACAGCTAATAAAGTAGACCAGAAAACCATATATAAAGTAGCCAGGGTTGCATCAAAAATAATATCAAACACTTTACAACACCTCCCATACTACATCTTTATCATTCAAATATTCACAGACTTTTTCTTTATTTTCTTCATCAATATTAATGACTAAACTTCCATAAATGTCATGTCTAAAATCTTCTAATTTAGCCCATACAATACTAAAATCAATATCCAACTCACGCGCTAACTGCGTAATAATAGGATCACTTGATTTATCCGTAAAGAAAAGTTGAATATTTATACCATGTTCAGGTAATAATTCACTTTCTTCTTGTAAGAATTCTTTTACATCTTTATTTGGATGGACAAATAATTCTTCTGGTTTCCCTTGGGCAACAACCCTGCCGTGTTTAATAAGGGCAACGCGCTGACATACTTGTTTAACAACTTCCATTTGATGCGTAACAATAATAATTGTGATTCCTAACTCTTCATTGATTTTTTGTAGAAGAGAAAGAATTTCTCGAGTAATTCCTGGATCCAAAGCACTTGTTGCTTCATCACACAATAATACTTCTGGATTTAAGACAAGTGCTCTAGCTATAGCTACACGTTGTTTTTGCCCTCCTGATAATTCTCTTGGTTTACTATCCGCTTTATCTTCAAGTCCAACCAATTTCAAAAGATTCATAATCTTTTCTCTATTTTCTGTTGAATTCTTTTTTTGTTTCCAAAATTGTAAAGGCAAAGCAACATTGTCATAAACCGTTAAACGATTTAATAAGTTAAAATTTTGAAAAATCATACCCATCTTACTTTGAAGTAAATGTAAATCACTTGTTTTAATACCTGATAGTTCCTGATTATTGACTAAAATAGAACCTTTTTGAAATGTTTCTAATCCATTAATACAACGAAGCAAGGTACTTTTACCAGCTCCACTTTGACCAATAATGCCATAAATTTCTTTATCATGGATTGAAATAGAAACATCTTTTAAAACTTCTAAATCGCCAAAACTTTTATATACATTTTTAATTTCAATCATAGTTTTTCCTTTCAAATAGAGTAAACAGCGACACCAAAGCATCGCTGTTCATTGCATTATTTTTCTAATGGATTTGTGAAGGCTACAATAACCGATTCCGCATAGTTTTCTTCAATATATGCTTTTACAGTATCGGATTGAACTGCTTTGATTAAAGCTTGTGTTTTTTCAGAATTTTCATTTCCTGAATTAACAACGATGTAGTTAACATATTGATAAGCTCCATCTGAATTCGCATCTTCGACAATTAAAGCATCACTTAATTTTAATCCCGCATCAACAGCATAATTCCCGTTGATAACACCCAGTTCAACATCCGCCAACATATTTGGAAGATTAGCAGCTTCAATTGGAGTAATCTTTAATCCTTTGGCATCTGTAATTTCAGTTTCGTCAAAGAATCCATCTCCATTCGCATCTTCAATATCAATAATTCCATTATCCTTTAAAATAGATAAAGCACGTGACTCATTAGTGGTATCGTTTGGAACAACAATCTCATCTCCTTCTGTTAATTCAGAAATAGAAGAAATGTTTTTAGAGAACACACCCATAGGTTCTAAATGCACACCAGCCACAGCAACTAAATTAGTTCCATTTTCTTCATTGAATTGATCCATATACGCAATGTGTTGAAAATAATTCGCATCAATTTCTCCAGCATCTAAGGCCGTATTTGGTTGTACATAATCATTAAATTCGATAACTTCCAATGTCCAGCCATCTTCTGCCAAAACACTTGCTACAGCATTATTTAAAATTTCTGCATGTGGTGTTGGTGAAGCTCCCACAACAATTTTTTTATCTGAGGAAGATGTTGTTGTCGTTGTACTATTATCACTACATCCAGCTAACATTCCAACAGCTAAAATTGAGGCCATCCCTACTTTTAATACTTTATTCATAACTCTTCTCCTTCTTAATAAAAAACACGCTCTTTAGAACGTGTTTAACGTCTTATATCTTGTATTTTAAAATTTCGTCTATGAATGTCAATCATAAATCCTAAAAATTATAGATAATATTGTTGATAGTAGTGAAGACGAAGTAAATCAAAAATCTTCATTAGTTGATAATTCAAATTAATTCCATCATATCGTCCAGGAACTTGTAAGACATAATCACTAACTTTATACTCATCTTTTGTGTAAATAGGATTTTGTGTAATCAAGATACTCTTGGCAACTTGTGGATTTAAATCTTCTCGTGAATTCATGAATCCATTCATTGCACGACCTGTTGCCGAAACAAAGATAATTAAATCGTCTTCATTAAATTTCATATTTGGATCAAATGAATGGAATTGAATCACATTTTTTCCAAAGGAAATCAAGTCTGTTTGAAATTCAACTGCCAAGCACATTGGATATAAAGCACCAATTAAAATAATACGTTTTGCCTTATCAATTTCTTCACAGATTTGTGAAATGTATTCCAGCATTTCTTCATCTGATTCTTTCTTTTCCATGTCATGAACTAAGTCTTTTGTGTTCAAGCCAATCATACGACTACGGATTTGATCTAAACGTACTTCTTCAAAGTACAACATTCTCTTTTTGAATTCATCCCAATCCCAACCTTTTCCAAGTCGTCCTACAAAATCATCAATGCTTTGTCTAGAAATACCTGTATCCGCCATAATTCTTTCAGGACAGAAGTCATCTTCTTCCATTTCTAGATAATGATCAATAATCCAACAACAGAATTTATAATAATCATCATAAAACAAAGCACCATTTAAATATTTTAAGATTCTTGCCAATAAGACATCCATAATAAACCTCCTAAAGCTCTTCGCCTTCTACTTCTTTTTTCTTTAAAACAGTAACGGACATATCATTTAGACAGATGCAGTTTAACTGTCCATCTTCAAAGGAACCTAATCCTCCATCAATTCCTATCTTATCTTTATAAATTGGATCTTTCCAAATATCAAAACAATCTGATTTTCCATGAATATGATTGGTTGGTGTATGTCCAAAAATAATCAGTTTATCTTCTAATCCAGGTGACATGTAAAACCATTCACGCATCCAGCAGCATTCTTCTTCATCCTGTTCATATAAACTCTTTTCCGGGTTAATACCAGAATGAATTAATACAATATTCTGATCATTTACATTTAATTCCACAAAATTAGGACATTCATTAATGAAACGAATCATATCTTGACACCAAGCCTGACGGATTTGCTCAGCTTCTTGCTCACTTTCACATCCCACTTTACAGCGATCCTCGATATACCCCATGGTTTTCTTTCCACCATTACGAGCCCATAGGCGACCATCTGGACAATCCCATGTATCCTTAATCATAACATCTCGCATCATTAATTCATGATTTCCTTTCAGCAATATTATGTTTTTTCGATGCTGCATAATATAATCATAAATTTCCATGCTTCTAGAACCACGATCGTTACAATCGCCAAGAATATAAAGGATATCTGTATCGTCGAAGTGAATTTTTTCCAGCATTGCCAAGAATATAGGGTAGTGCCCATGCAAATCAGATAATGCATATATTCTATTTGCCATAAAAACCTCCAACTCTTTTAAGATTTAATTATAAATATATTATCATGAAACCAAAAAAAGTGTAGAATAATCTACACTCTAACTTGTTACAGTAAGGATTTGATGAAGAATATTATCCAGGTTACGAGTCGCGACATCCTGCGTATTAGCACTAATCACTTTATCTCCGTATTTTTCAATGTATTCTTTCTGTTTATAATTAATCTGTGGCATTAAAACAATTAAATCGTATCCTTGTTGCACTTCATCTAATAAAGTATTCGCACATGCATCAAAAATGATATCTTTTTTTTCTGGATCTACTTTTTCTTGCATCTGTGTAGCAAAATAACTAGAAGAAGCTCCACATGTACAAGTAAACAAAATTTTATTGGCATTTTTAAATTCAACATGCTCAACATGACGATTCTGATCTCCTTTTTTCAATAAGTAATTAAAGAAAGACTGAAAATACCCACGAGCTGATGTTTTAGAAACAAGAGCAAACTGCAAGTAGAAAGAAGGAATTTTTTTGTTTCCTTCATAAACTTCCAATTCCATCATTTTATCGCCATAAAACCGAATATAACCTGTTTCAGTACCATTAGGAATATAAAAATAATTTTTTTCATCATTCCAAATGCAGTTTCCATCATCCTTAAATAAATCAAAGATGAACCTTTCATGTTCTGTCATATCAAACATAATCATTTATCCTTTGTGTCTATAGAATACTACGAATTTTAATTTTCTAAAATATTCTTTCTTCCATTTTGATAAAGTATTCACAAATTTGAACATTAACAATTTAAAATCTGCGAACAAATGATCTTACAACAATCCAGCAAACAATCGTAACAACTGATCTTTAAAAACCATAGGACGAGATGCTTTATCTAAATAAAGTTCTGTGACTTCTGTACATTCATCAAATGTGTTCAAGAAATCTTTTTTAATATCATAAACAATAGGACTATCATAAATAAAACATCCATTTTCAAAATGATGGTATAAGCTACGAAAATCTAAATTAATTGTACCAACAGTTGCCATACAATCATCTACAACACACATTTTGGCATGGCAAAATCCCGGACTCCATTCATAGATACGAACACCGTTTTCAACAAGAACACCATAGAAGGAACGGGTCACTCTATACACCATTTTTTTATCGGGAATTCCTGGTGTAATAATACGTACATCAACGCCTCTATGAGATGCTAAAGCCATGGCATTGACCATTTCGTTGGTAATAATCAAATATGGTGTTATAAAATAACAGTAATGATTGGCTTTATTTAATAGACTTATATATACATTCTCAGCCAACCTATTGCGATGTAAAGGTCCATCCGCATATGGTTGAACAAATCCAGATTGTCTTGGAATGTATTTATAATCAGGAAGATAAGCATTTGCTTTGATCTTTTTATTTTTATTAACAACACACCACATTTCCAAAAAAGTAACCGTCAAACTCTTAACAGCATCCCCTTCTAAACGAATACCAGTATCTTTCCACATACCATATGGATGCGTTATATTAAAATATTCATTGGCAAGGTTGTATCCACCAGTAAAGCCAACTCTTCCATCAACCACGGTAATCTTTCGATGATCTCGATTGTTGTAGAAAACATTTAAACCAGGGCTCAAAGGATTGAAGGCTTGACATTGAATTCCCAAAGAAGTCATTTTCTTTTCAAAACTAGTATCTATAAAAGTAATAGATCCCATATCATCATAAATAATGCGTACCTCTACCCCATTTCTCACTCTATCTACTAACACTTCTTCTATTCTTGCCCAGGATTCTTTGTCTTCAATAGCGTGATATTCCATAAAAATAAAGGATTTAGCTTTACGCATTTCAACTAGCTGTGCTTCTAGTCCATCGGAGGCATTATCGTAATATGTCAAATCACACTGTTCATATACCGGATAGCCTTCCTTTTGAATCATACGAGAAATAGAAGCAACACCTTCGTCTTTTTGAATCATTTTATTCCATACTTTTTCATTTCTAGGAAGCTTAGCAAACAAAATAGAATCCACCCCCTGAAATTGTTTGCGCATTTTTTTAGTTGAACCACCTAATCCAATTAAAGCGTACAAAGCAAGACCAAGAGCAGGATACAACAGCATAATCACAATCAAAGGCATTTTCATCGCAATATTATTTTGATTGGAATAGATTTGTATCGCAATTACAAGTGCAATGATGTTGAAAACAGAGGAAATAATTAATGTATAATCATCTAAAACAGTTAATAAAAGGACAACAGCAATGATTTGAATTAAAATAGCGATTGCTGCAAAAGCCGCTCTTTTAATTCCGTTCTTAGTTGAATTTTTTCTTTCGTATGTTTTATCCATATTTTCTATTCCCCTTCTTTAGATATCCAAACTATTTATCCAGTTTGCCAAAGATTCGATTGAAATGTTATTTAATATTTTACCTTCTTGAATCATAGTTGAATCATCTACACTTTTCTTTAGACTTTGTAACGTCTTTCCAAAGCCACTTCCTCCAGAAGTCGCAAATAAAATGATTTTTTTATTCGACATATCATATTGTTCCAAAAATGTATTGATAATCGTAGGAGCTGTATACCACCAAATAGGAAAACCTAAAAAAATCACATCATACATATTCATATTATCTAATTTTTTCGCAATTTCTGGACGTGATGAAGGATTATTCATCTCAATTGTGCTGCGTGCTTTTTTATCCATCCAGTTTAAGTCAGCACTTGTATAAGGTATAGATGGTTCAATTTCAAACAAATCTGCATTGGCAACACTAGCCAACATTTTAGATACCTGTGAAGTTATTCCACTGGCCGAAAAGTAAGCAACTAATTTTTTTGTCATTTGTGATTTCCTCCATTTTTATTGGTCTCGACATGTTCCACAATCTCTACAATACTTTGTCGTATTGACTCTTCCGCATGGACAAATCCATTTATTCATAACTTTTTCATGTCCACATTTTGCGCAAATATTCCCTTTATTCACCGTCCCACAAGGACAAACCCAGGCAATAATTTTTTTAAAAGGTTGAACATCATCATAATTATCGCTAAAAAAGATTTTAAACTCTGTTTCAATGTCTTTCATACCTTTTAAATCTTCTTGTACTTTTAATAAGGATTGTATGTTTTCCACATCTTTTTTGTCAATAAGTGTTTCTAAAACAGATATTTTATTAAAAAGCAAACCATTTTGTACAATAGGCAATTGTTTAAAAGAATCGGATTCGATATCCGTATGAAACTCTTTTATTTTAGAATAGGTAAATTCTTCTTTTTCCATCCATTCTTTTAAATTGGATTCCATTGCCACTTTCAGCTCTTTTTCAATCTCTAAACGATGAATCGCATTGGTAATATCCAACTTTGTTAGTTGTTTAAACTCTTGTTCATTCTCTACAAAGTATTCTATCTCAATCATTAATTTTACAGGTAAAATTTGATCAATATTGGATTGCTTCTCTACAACATGAATTGAAAAAGGATTCGTTTTAAATTTACACGTATAAATTCGAACATCTTTCATATTAATTCATCCCATTCTCATATCCATCTACATCTTCAATCATTTTCAACTTAGCTTTAAATGAAATGATACGACAAGTATCCATTTTATCGAATTGAATCGTATAGGCTTTATTTTCTGTATCCACTGCCAGGATCGTTCCAATTCCAAATGCGATATGTTTCACTCTTTCCTGTACTCGAAAAAGAATTCGTGATTCATCTTCTGCCAAATTTCGATCAAAAAGTTCAATATATTCTCTTGCTTCTTGAATCAATCCATCTTGAAAACTCTTAACATATTCTAATAAATTTTGATTTATATCCAACACAAAACGAGAAGGATAACGAGGAGAACCATCAATGTTTCTTCCATTGGCATTCGTGATATACAATCTCTTTTTTGCTCTTGTCATAGCGACAAAGGCCAACCTTCTTTCTTCCTCCATACCCAATAAAGTTCTTACTTTACGAGAAGGAAAGATTCCTTCATTCATTTCACACAAAAACACATAAGGAAACTCTAACCCCTTGGCAGCATGAACGGTCATCATTTTAACTTTGTCACCTGTTTCACTGACATCCGCATTTGAAAACAAAGCTATATGCGATAGATAATGTTCTAAAGTACTTTCCTCTCCACAAGTGGTTTCGTATTCAAAAATGGACTGTTTCAACTCAGCTAGATTATCCAATCGTTCTTGGGATCCTTCTGTTCTTAACATTCTTTCATATCCACTCTTATTTAATAAAGATGAAATCACCTCAGATATTTGTTGGTTTTCATAACTAGAATTAAACTGTTCCACCAAAGAAATAAACTCATTTGCTTTTGTTCCTTTAAAAATGGAATCTTCAATGTGATTACATAATGTTTGATACAATGAAGTATTCTCTTTTTCAGATAATTCTTTAATATAAGCTACCCTTCTTTGTCCTAAATTTCTTTTAGGAATATTGCATACTCTTAAAAAAGACAAATCATCTTTATAGGCTATCATTCGCAAATAAGAAAGAGCATCTTTGATTTCCATTCGTCCAAAGAACTGCACTCCGCTATAAATAGTATAAGGAAGTTTTTCTTTTAAGAAGCATTCTTCGATTGTTCTTGTTACATAATGAGCACGATATAAAATACAAATATCTTTATAAGGTATTCCTTTTTCATGAAGTTCTTTAATTTGGCCAGCTATCCACATAGATTCATCTATGGCATTATTACCGGTATAACACAAGGTTGATTGTCCTTGTTCCAAGGTTGGAATCAAATCTTTTTTTATTCTATTTTTATTCTTATCAATCAAAGAATTCGCAACATTTAATATTTGATGAGTAGAACGATAATTTTCCATCATAAAAATAGTCTTTACATCATTGAATTTCTGATCAAAATCCAGCAAATACTTCACATTAGCTCCACGCCATGTATATATAGTTTGATCAGGATCCCCAACAATAAACAAATTATGATGGTATGCACATAACACTTCCATCAACTCATATTGTATTTGATCAATATCTTGAAACTCATCTATCATTATATATTCCAAACGCTTTTGCCATTTTAATTTGATTTTGTCATCCTGAGAAAATATATATAAAGATAATTTGATCAAATCGTTATAATCTAAGCCAAAGCACTTTTTTTCCTGGTATAAATAGCCATAGAAAATAATATCTTTTGTAGAAGTTGCTTCTAAATACTTATTGTGAAGTACATCCAGTGACATATGAATTAAATCTAAATAATAATCTGGATTTTCTTGTAGTTTAATGATTTCAATCATATCGCGGGCTTTTGAAAAAGTCATATCCCGTAAGGTTAATCCTCTTTCTTCATAAATGATTTTTAACATCTCATCAATATCCGCATTATCTAAAATCAAAAAGCTTTTAGGATATCCAATCGCATGAGAATCTTCTTGTAGAATAGAGACACAAAAGCCATGAAAAGTATTAATATATCCCGTATCATTATCCCCCGTCAGATTATGAATTCTCTGACGCATTTCATTTGCACTTTTATTAGTAAATGTCACACATAGAATGTGTCCCGGTAATATACCTAATTCATTAACCAAATAAGCAAAACGATGAGATAAGGCGCGTGTCTTACCCGATCCTGCTCCAGCAATAACACGGATAATCCCTTCAGTGCTTGTTACCGCTTCATATTGAGCTTTGTTTAAATTTTCAAGAATATCCATGCTTACCTCCCATTCACCAATGTACTTTCATATACTTCTAAATCATGCGATAAATAAAACATAATCTTTAATTCATCTATCGCATCATACAGTGCATTATGACACTCAAAATAGTTTTCATCGTTTGATAACATGCGAAAAATAGGCTCTACTCCATAATCTCTTTTCATTCTTCCTGTTTTATAACACTCTGTATATTTTGGAATAAAAGGATTTGTTTGTCGATAGGCTGCGATTTTTAAAATATCATACCAGTTATATTCTCTAAGCTCCCACAAATGTCCATAATCAAATAAAGCATTGTATGCAAAAATGGAATCCACATGATTTGCTTCTAAAAATTGAATCAAATCTTTCATTGCCTCTTTTCGTGAGCAAACGATTGTATTTTGTTCGATTTTCAAGGCATGTGAATACATCCCACCAACTTTATATTCAGGAGTAAGAATATAATATTTTCCTTTTAATGCTTGATAGGTCGAATTACTGATAACAACCCCAATAGACATTACTTCATCGTTCCAGTTTGTTTCTGTATCAATTACCGCAATATTTTTCATATACCTATCATACAATATTTTTATTTTTTTTTGCCAAAGTCATTATTTATTCACTTTTTATCTTTAGTATGAAAGTAAGAACAAGCAAAGCCGAAAGAAAGGAGGAAATTATGGACCATTCACAAAGGCAAATCACCATAACAAATTGGGTATGCAATAACATTGTAAATATCATTCAAAGCTCAATTGAACAGACAAAATCTATGTCACAAAAAGAAATTAAAAAAAGTATCCAAGCTATCAAAATTTATGATGAAGAAGAAAAAGTCGTTGTTGAAGTTGCTTTAAAAATCAATAATGAAATACACCATATAGAATATGTTATCGAAAATGCACAAGTCTTTTCATTTCAAAAAACAAGTGAAAGAATATTTGATGCCTAGAATCATTCATTGATTTCATCATCAAATTGATTTGGACTTAACCCCATGCGTACTGCTTGTTCCCTATCATACTGGGTTAATCCATAAGAATCAGCTTCTTCATTAAAGCGAATGTACTCTTTAGGAAGCATGTTCCATCGAATTGCTTGTTCTCTTTGCTTCTTAGATAAATGCAGTTTTTGATTTTGTCGTTCAAATTCATTCATGTCCAAAGATTTCTTTTTAAAAAATAATCCCATAAATGTATTATACTTATTTCATGAAAACAAAGGCAACTTATTATTCACTTCAACAAGGTCAACATATACGTATTGCGCAAATTTCTGACTTGCATCAGGGAAATCCAGAAGCATCCATCCAAATTCTAAAAGAATGGAAACCAGACCTTATTCTCATTACTGGCGATTTATTAGAGCGTTTCTCTTTAGACAAAAAAGAAATCAGTATCATGAAGGATTGGCAAGGTGTCAAAAAAAAGCCTGTTCTTTATGCTTTTACATCCATCTTTTATCGTAACAAAGAATTACAGAATTCTTCTTGTGATAAAGCTTATTTTTTATTGGAGCAAGCATCTAAAATTGCGAAAGTATTTTATTCCATCGGCAATCACGAATGGTATTTTACACAAGAAGATTACGCTGTTTTTGAAAAATACAACATAACCATATTGGATAATCAAGATACAGTGTTCAACCATATTCGTATTGGTGGTTTATCTACTAAGTATGATATAGACTGGATTAAATCCTTTTCTAAAAAAGAAGGTTATAAGATATTAATGATGCATCATCCCGAATACTATGATCGATACATTAAAGAAAATGATACTTTTAATCTGATATTAAGTGGTCACTTTCATGGTGGACAAATTCGTATTGGCAAAAAAGGCTTATTCGGTCCTGGACAAACGATCTTGCCAAAGTATGGATATGGAAAGTATTCCACAAAAAAAGGATACATGATTGTATCCGCTGGTTTAAGCAATACTGTCAAAATTCCTCGCTTAGGAAATCCATGTGAGGTTGTTATTATTGATATCTAGTTTTTTAATTTCCACATAAAAAAGATGAATTATTCAACAGTCATCAAATAATTCATCCCATGCTTCCCATTCATCAATCCAATCCAAATCTTTTTTCTTTTCAAACTGAATCACTTCATATCCATTTACTTTTACTACATATGCTTTTAAATTTGCTTTTTTCCCTCTGGTATTCTTACAGCTGATATCAGCTTTTAGTCCAAATAAAGAAGGATTAATTGAAATGCTTCTGTATCCCTTATTTTTTAATATTGTTTTTATTTGTTTTAAAAATTCTCTTTTTGTCATAATCTTTAAACACAGTATAGTAAAACCAAAAATAATTTCAAGAAAGTCCAACCATTATTTGATATTTTATAGAGAACGAGTATAATAGAGACATGATAGAGGCGCAAATGCGACGAAAGGATGAAAAGCAGGCATGCATTTGATTCATCTTGTAAGCAAGTTTGCCGAACTGTTCTTTTAGGCATAAGAGAATGGTGGGTCAATGAAGAATATTCATTGGACTGTCTACTTTGTAGGAGTGCTATCTTGAATTGATATTATTATGTCAGTGAGATAGTGTGCTTACTGACATTTTTATTTATTGGTGAAAGGAGATTTTAAAATGAAACCAATTAAAGGAAGTATTGTCGCACTAATTACCCCATTTAATGAAGATGGAAGTGTAAACTTTGAAAAGTTTAAAGAATTACTAGAATGGCACATTGCCAATAAAACAGATGCGATCCTAGTATTAGGAACAACAGGTGAAAGTTCTACTATGACACAAGAAGAAGATGATCAAGTAGTAGAATTTGCTTTAAAAGTTGTCAACAAACGTGTACCTGTTATTGTTGGAGCTGGTTCTAACTCTACTCAAGCCATGAAAGAAAGAAGTATTAAATACGAAAAGATGGGAGCCGATCAATTATTGCTGATTGCCCCATACTACAACAAAGCCAATGAAAAAGGAATGTTGAACCATTTCTTAGAAAGTGCGAATGCAGTGAATATTCCTATTATTTTATATAATGTACCAGGAAGAACAGGATGCTCTATACCTGAATCTGTAGTTGCTCAACTATCAAAACATCCAAATATCATTGGAATTAAAGAAGCTAGCGGAAATATTGGATACGCCACAAACATTGCTCGTTATGTAACAGATGATTTTGCACTTTATTCAGGAAATGATGACATGATTACAACCATTATGGCATTAGGAGGAAGTGGTGTTATTTCTGTATTGGCAGATGTGGCTCCTGAATATACACACAATATTGTACAAAACTGGTTAGATGGAAACATTAAACAAAGTTTAAAAATGCAGTTGGATTACTTAGATTTAATTCACGCTTTGTTCTGTGAAGTCAATCCTATCCCAGTCAAAGAAGCATTAAATATGATGGGTAAAAATGTTGGTGGATATCGTTTGCCATTATATGAAATGGCGGACGCTAATAAAGCAAAACTTCGTAAAGAATTAGAAAAGGTTGGTCTTATTTAATGAAAGTTGTAATTATTGGACAAGGCCGCATGGGAACCTTATTAAAAAATACATGTGAAAATCATGGACATGAAGTTATTGGAAATTTTGATGTATTCAATAAAGATTCATTAACGGATAAAGCAGATGTAGTCATTGATTTTTCTCATAGAGATAATGTTGGATGGGTTGTAGACTACTGCAAAGCAAATGGCTCTGCCCTTGTGATGGGAACCACTGGTCTTCAAGAAGAACATATGAATCAATTAAACGAACTATCCAAAACAAATCCTGTCTTTTTCTCTGCCAACTACTCATATGGTGTTGCCGTTCTTAGAAAAGCTTTAGAAATGTTAACTCCTATGTTGGAAAGTGACTATGACATGGAAATGGTGGAAAAACACCATAACCAAAAAGCAGATGCACCTAGCGGTACAGCTCTAATGCTTTTAAAAGCAATGGATCCAAATAATGAATACAATCATGTATTTGGAAGAGAAGGTATGATAGGAAAACGTGGACATGAAATTGGAATTTCTGCTTTACGTGGAGGAACAGTTGCTGGTGAGCATACTGTTTACTACTTTGGTCAAGACGAAACCATTACAATTTCTCATAATGCCACAAGTCGACAAATTTTTGTCAACGGAGCTGTAAAAGCAGCAGAATATTTAGTAAAACAAGCTGCTGGCTTCTATACAATGGATGATTTACTAGAAGAATAAGTCGATTTCGACTTTTTCTTTTATCATTAAGTTAGTTATCAATAATTATGATATAATATTCGCGTTGAAAGGAATTTTACTATGAGCACAAAAGTTAACACAAATTATAATAATTTAGAAAAAAATTATCTATTTTCTAACATTGCCAAGAAAGTGAATGCATATGTTGCAGCCAATCCCGACAAAAAAGTCATTCGTTTAGGAATTGGAGATGTCACTTTACCTTTGACACCTACAGTTATTGAAGCCATGCATCAAGCCGTAGATGAAATGGCAAAACAAGAAACATTTAGGGGATACGCTCCTGAAACAGGATACGACTTTGCGATTGAAGCGGTTCAAAAACACTATGCTTCTTTTGGTGTCACATTAAACACAAATGAAATATTCATTTCTGATGGAGCTAAAAGTGATTGTGGGAATATCACAGACATCTTTGGAAACAACGAAATCTTAATTCCAGATCCTGTTTATCCAGTCTATATGGATTCTAATATTATGTGTGGAAGAAAAATCAATTTAATTGATGCAAATCAAGAAAATGGTTTCTTACCAATGCCTACTGATGTTGAAAAGAAAAGTTATATTATTTATATCTGTTCTCCAAATAATCCTACAGGCGCTTCCTATTCTAAAGCTCAATTGAAAGAATGGGTTGATTTTGCCAACGAAACAGAATCTGTTATTATCTATGATTCTGCATATGAAGCATTCATCAAAGAAGACTATCCACGTTCCATCTTTGCCATTGAAGGAGCAAGAACATGCGCCATTGAAATTTGTTCTTTATCAAAAACAGCAGGATTTACAGGAACACGTATGGGATGGACAATTGTACCAACAGAATTAGTATGTTCTGGTACAGAATTAAACCCTATGTGGAATCGTAGACAATCTACTAAATTTAATGGAGTTCCATATATTGTTCAAAGAGCCGGCCAAGCTGCATTAAGTGAGCAAGGATATAAAGAATGCCAAGAAAATATCGCATATTATATGGAAAATGCCAAGATGATTGCTGATGTATTAGATGAAAAAGGAATTTGGTATACAGGCGGAATCAACTCTCCATATATCTGGTTAAAATGTCCAAATAATATGGGATCCTGGGAATTCTTTGATTATCTATTAAATGAACTTCAAATTGTAGGTACACCTGGAGCTGGATTTGGAAAACAAGGAGAAGGATATTTTAGATTAACTTCATTTGGTTCTCATGAAGCCACAAAAGAAGCAGTAGAAAGATTAAAAAAAGGATTATAAAAATTAGTCTTAAATGTAAAAAAAGAATATGTTCAAATTTTATTAGAACATATTCTTTTTATTTATCATTTTAAAAAGAAAATTGATCCTTTTTAATCATCCCAATGCGAAACTATATAATAACCAATTGGTGAAAAAACAACTTCCAACAACAATTCTACAATTGCCCCTGTAAGAGCACAGGTAACACATTGAATCAAACTCCATCCAAAGAAATTTAAACTCACAATAAGAGCAAATACCAAATTGTCAACAAACTGACCAATCATTGTAGAAATGTAACTACGTAAAGCAAACTCCGTAAAGTTTTTCTTTTCAATTTGATTTCCGACCCATTCATTTAGTACATTGTTCACCACTGAACTACAAAGAAAAGCAACCGAACTTCCCAATACAACATACCAACTGCCCGCAAAAGTTGCATCTAAAGCCTTATTGATTATATCTCCATTTTCCACAAAAGATTCTCCCCATGCTCCAGGAATACTAGAGCCCAAGAACAACAAAAAAGAAATAAACAAGCTAACCAATAAAGCCACAATCGAAACAGTAATACTTGTCTTAGCACCAAACTTTTTAACAATAATATCCATCGTAAAGAAAGATACCCAAGAAACAATAATTCCGCAATCCAATGCCAACCAGCTTACCGGTAAATTAATGCTCTTGTTGGCAAGTAAATTCATTGTGACAATAGCCATCACAAAAAGTGTTAGAAGTAGACTTGGTACTTCATTTAGTGTTTTTTTCAAACTGTTCATAAAAATCTCCTTTTGAAAGGTGATCCAAAAAAAGTGCCTTATCCAACATAGACAAGACACTAAAAAAGCATATAAAAATATCTTTTGCCTATTATTATACTGGGAGGATCACTAAAACCAGTCGAGATAATTATCTCTATTTAATTTTCACATTCCACACTTTAACAGAAATCATTCTATAAATCAAGATTCCAGAATCCTTCTAATGTCGCAAAGTAATCAGATGGTGTTTCTGCTCTACGAATCATAAGTGTACTTCCATCTTCTCTTAATAAAATTTCGCTACTTCTTAAACGCCCATTGTAGTTGTATCCCATAGAGAATCCATGAGCACCCGCATCGTGAATAACCAATAAATCACCCATATCAATTTTTGGAAGCATACGATCTACAGCAAACTTATCACAGTTTTCACATAGAGAACCTGTTACATCATATTTATGATCACAAGCCTCATTTTCTTTTCCCATTACTGTAATATGATGATATGCCCCATAAATTGCTGGTCTCATTAAGTTTGCAGCACATGCATCTACACCAATATATTCTTTATGGGTATGCTTTTCATGAATAGCACGAGTTACCAATAACCCATTTGGAGCTAACATATAACGTCCTAATTCAGTAAAAATCTTAATATCGCCTAATCCATTAGGAACCAATACTTCATCAAAGGCTTGATGAACACCTTCACCAATCACAAAAATATCATTTGGCTCTTTATCTGGTGTATATGGAATTCCAATTCCTCCAGATAAATTAATAAAGGACAAACTCACTCCACACTCATTTTTAATTTCAACTGCCAACTCAAACAAAGTACGTGCTAGTTTAGGATAGTATTCATTGCTGACGGTATTACTTGCAAGAAAGGCATGAATCCCAAAGTTTTTTACACCTAATTCCTTAAGTACTTTGTAGGCTTCTTTGATTTGAACAGGTGTCATTCCATATTTCGCATCACCAGGTGTATCCATTACATTTGGTCCTGCTTCAAAGACACCTCCGGGATTAAAACGACAACAAATCGTTTCTGGAATACCTGCCACTTCTTTTAAAAATTCAATATGAGTAAAATCATCTAAATTAATAATAGCACCAAGCTCTTTTGCCTTCACAAATTCTTCTGCTGGTGTATCGTTAGAAGAAAACATGATTTCCTGTCCTGTAATTCCACACTTCTCTGACATCATTAATTCTGTTAAAGAAGAACAATCTGTTCCACATCCTTCTTCATGAAGAATCTTTAAAATAGTAGGATTTGGTGTTGCCTTAACTGCAAAATATTCTTTAAATCCTTTATTCCAAGAAAAAGCTTTAAACAAATTACGCGCAGTTTGACGAATCCCTTTCTCATCATATAAATGAAATGGAGTTGGATATAACTCACAGATTCCTTCTAATTGATCCTTATTCACAAATGGCACTTTTTTCATAATACATCCTTCTTTCAATGTTTATAGTATAAACAAATCTTGGCATCGAGACAATTGAAATATTTCCAAATACGAGTACAATAATCAATAAATGGAGGATATGTATATATGAAAGTTATTTCTACAAATAATGCCCCTGCTGCCATTGGTCCATATTCACAAGCCATTGTCACAGGAAATTTAGTATATGGATCTGGACAAATTCCTGTTGATCCTGCAACAGGTGCTATCCCAGAAGGAATCGAAGCCCAGGCACATCAATCTTGTAAAAACGTAAAAGCTTTAATGGAAGCAGCTGGAACCAGTTTAGAAAGTGTTGTTAAAACAACATGTTTCTTAGCAGACATCGCTGATTTTGCTGCTTTTAATGAAGTCTATGCGCAATACTTTGTATCTAAGCCAGCTCGAAGCTGTTGTGCTGTTAAAGATCTTCCAAAGGGTGTCCTTTGCGAAATCGAAGCCATTGCTGAAATTTAGAAGAGAAGAGAGTTAAACTCTTCTTTTTTTATTCGTAAAGCCAACAATTGTGGATTGGATCCTGTAAAAGTTTGGTAGCCTGTTCTTCACTTAACGAAATCAAGCAGTTTTCACGAATTCCTTCATTAATATAAGCTTCAATGGTCCGAACATCATCATTACACCAATGAAGTATATCTTCAATAGTTACCCATGGGTGTTTTAAGCTATTGAAAGCAACCATACTGGAATACTTTTCCAATAAACCAATGGTTCCTAAAGACAATTGGTTTTTGATATCACATGAAAAACTATCGGGTCCAAAATAAAACTTAGTATCTACATCATACATTCTTATCACCTCTTTGCTCATAGAATAGAGCTTAATTTGACATTATTTATGTCAAATTAAAAAGAGAACTAAAGTGTTCTCTTACAAGCTTCTACAACATGGTTAATTAAAATACTCGTTGTTACTGAACCTACTCCTTTAGGAACAGGGGTGATATTGGCAACAATTGGTTCAACACTTTCAAATAACACATCTCCACATAGTTTATTCTTTTGATTGTTCCAACTAATTCCTACATCAATAATAGTTTGACCCTCACTAAAATAAGATGCATCCAAAGATTCCATTTGACCCGTACAAGCAATAATAATATCTGATTTCTTCGTAATTTCTTTTGTATTTACTGTTTTCGTATGACAAATCGTCACCGTGGCATTGCGATTTGTCAACAGCATAGATACAGGTTTTCCAACTACTAAGCTTCTTCCAAGTACCGCAACATTTTTCCCTTTTATTTCAATACCATAATAATCTAGTATTTCAATAGCAGCTTGAGCTGTGCAAGGAGCAAATCCTGTGTCTGTATTTGTGAAAACACCAACTAAACTTCCATCAGTACATCCATCTACATCTTTAGCTGGATTTAATTTTTTCCGAGCCATTTCATTGTCCAAATGCTTTGGAAGAGGACGAAACATCAAAATGCCATGTACACTTGAATCAGCGTTTAAATCATCCAATTTTTTATAAAATTCATCCTTATCCACATTTTCATCTAATACAACATGTTTTACTTGAATATCCAATGTTTCGCATTTCTTTATAATGCCTCTTTCATAAGCCAAATCATCTTCTCTTGCTCCTACTCGAAGAACAACAAGAGTTGGCTGAACACCTTTTTCTAAACAATATGCAATGCCTTCTTTGCTTCTTTGATTGATTGCCTTAGCAACATCGACTCCATATAAAATATTTGCCATTAAACCATCTCCTTATAAATATCATCATATACTTTTAATGCTTTCGAACCATATTCTTCTACTATTTGATCGACCTTTTTATTTAAGCCATCTGCATATTCTTTATCTTTCATTAATTTGGTATTTACTTTCACATTGATAGCCGCTCCTTTTAAAGAGCCATACGCAAAGATAGCGCCCGTTGCTGCATCCGAAATCGCAAGTTTAGAACCAATTTTTCCATATCGTTCTAATAAATCAATAACCGAACAAACATTTAAAAGAATTTGAAAAGGTGCATCCGCTGCTTTTTTCAAACATTCTTCTAAAATAGCGTCACGATTAGGATCTTTTTTATCAATACCATAGGCTTTTGATAAAGGTTCAAAGGCCAATGCATCTTCATTGATTCCGTTTAATAATTTCTGTCTTAAAATTTCGGATTGTTCCATTAAATCTTTAATTTCATCTTGAACTTCAGCGTATTTCTTTTTGTTTAATGTTAGCGAACCAACCATAGATCCTAAAGAAGCAGCTAATGCGCCTACTAAAGCACTAGCACCTCCTCCACCTGGGACAGCTTCTTTACTCGATAAAACTTCTGTAAATTCATTTAAATTTTTACTCAACATAATCATCACCTATCATTTATTGTAAATCATAGAATAAAAAAACGATAGAAAAATCTATCGTTAAAATAATATTCCCCCTATGATATTAGAAAATAGAGTAATCATATTTGTTTCTAAAGTTAGAATAGGACTGCTAATAATTCCACTAAACAACAAGGCCATAAAAATGATACTTGTGATGGGACTTCCCTCTATGGTTCTAAAATAAGTATCATCTGGCAAAAAGGCCAATAATATTTTTGAACCATCCAGTGGCGGAATCGGAATGCAGTTAAAGATTCCTAAGCCAACACTGATATACGCTGTTTGTGCCAAAGTATCACAAATAAATGTACCAATAGTCGAATAAGCAAACGTAAAAGAAATACGATAAATCAAATAGTATAAGAAGATACATATAAAAGCCAATACAAAGTTAGAGAAAGGTCCAGCAAAAGCAGTCCAAACCATTCCACCTTTTTGATCCTTATAATAGCGTGGATCCACCTGTACTGGTTTTCCCCAACCAAAGCCAAACACCAACAAGCACAACAATCCAATAGGATCAATATGTGCCATAGGATTTAGTGTTAAACGACCTCGAGTACGAATGGTGTAGTCACCAAGAATATACGAAGCAAGAGCATGGCTGGCTTCATGAATGGTAAATGCTAATAAAACAGCAATAACACGAATGGCGATAGAACGAATAGATGTCATATTTATACATTAAAACGGAAGTGCATGATGTCCCCATCTTGCGCCACATAGTCTTTCCCTTCTAATCGTAATTTTCCAGCCTCTTTAATAGCCGCTTCACTTCCTAATTCATCAATGTCTTCAAAGCGGTAAACTTCTGCACGAATAAATCCTTTCTTAAAATCGGTATGGATCACCCCTGCACAATCTGGTGCCTTCATACCGCGTTTAAATGTCCAGGCACGGCATTCATCTTCACCAGCGGTTAAGAAAGTACATAAATTTAAAATTGAATAAGCTTTTTGGATTAATTGATCTAATCCTGAATAAGGAACGCCTAATTCTTCTAAAAACGCATCTTTTTCTTCTTTATCCAGACTAGACAATTCTTCTTCCATCTTTGCACAAAGAGCAACCACTTCACTGTTTTCCTTAAAAGCAAAGTCTTTTACTCTTTGATAATATTCATTGTTTTCAGGATCCATGACTCCTTCTTCATCTAAATTCGCAACATAGATAACTGGTTTTGCAGTCAATAAATTGTAACCTTTTAGAAATATTGCTTCATCATCACTTATTTCAAGAGCTCGAGCCGGTTTTTCTGCTTCCAATAATGGTTGTAGTTTATCCAACAAAGCCAATTCAGTTAAAGATTCCTTATCTTTATTTGTCTTAGCTTTTCTTTCAATCTTACTTCTTCTGTTCTCGATTGTTTGAAGATCAGCTAAAATCAATTCTAAATTAATAATTTCAATATCACGAATTGGATCTACAGAATCTTCTACGTGAGTAATATTTGGATCATCAAAACAACGAACCACATGACAAATTGCGTCTGTTAATCGAATGTTAGATAAAAATTGATTCCCTAAACCTTCGCCCTTACTTGCTCCTTTGACAAGTCCTGCAATATCAGTGAATTCAAAAGTTGTATAAATCGTTCTTTTAGGATGAAACAGTTCAACTAATCGATCCACTCTTTTATCTGGTACTTCAACTGTACCTACATTAGGTTGAATGGTCGCAAATGGATAATTGGCAGCTTCAACCTGCGATTTTGTAATGGCGTTAAATAATGTGGATTTTCCCACATTGGGTAATCCAACAATTCCAGCTGTTAATGGCATATTCTATCCTTCCTGTTCTTCTGCTTTTTTTACGATTTTTTTTAGTTTCTTTTCAAATTTTTGGCGTGGCATTAAAACACTTGCTCCACATCCCAAGCATTTAATGCGTATGTCTGCTCCCATGCGAATAATTTTCCATTCTTTGGATTTATGGCATGGATGTTCTTTTTTCATTTCCACAACATCATTTAAATCATAATCTTTTTCAATCATAGTTTTCATCTCCATGAGAAATCTTATTTACTCTAACACAATCCATTAAAAAATGCATTAAAATAGTTCACTGCTGTCTAAAAGGATTGTTATTGGACCATCATTGCATAAATCGATTTTCATATCCGCTCCAAAAACACCTGTTTGTACAGGAACAAAATTTTCTAATTGCTTATTAAAGTAATCATACAAAGGAGATGAGAGAGCCGGCTTAGCCGCATCAATAAAGCTAGGTCGATTTCCTTTCTTACAGTTTGCATACAAAGTAAATTGAGAGATGGATAGAACTGAGCCATCTATATCTTGAATGGATAAATTCATTTTTTCATTCTCATCCACAAAAACTCTTAATTTAACGATTTTTTGTATCATTCTATCCACAATTTCTTCTGTATCCTCTTCACAAAATCCAACTAAAGCCATATATCCTTTTTGAATGGAAGAGACTTTTTTCTCATCAATAGTGCAACTTGCATGGCTTACCACTTGTAATACTACACGCATTCTATTTCCTCCAGCAAACAGACACACATTGAAACCATTCCTTCCTCATTTCCCACAAAGCCAAGCTTTTCTCCACGCGTTGCTTTAACAGAAATTCTTGAAAGATCACAATGTAAACAAGAGGCAATATTTTCTCTCATTTGAAGAATGTAACCAGCCATTTTAGGACGTTCTGCCAAAATAGTCGCATCAATGTTTCCAACTTTATATCCATTTTCTTTCATCAAATCATAAACATGACTTAAAAGAATCATACTATTGATTCCTTTATATTTTGGGTCTGTATCCGGAAAATGTTTCCCTAAATCTCCTAAAGCTAAAGCTCCAAGAATGCTTTCAGCAATCGCATGAATTAAAACATCAGCATCCGAATGTCCATATAGCCCCAGCTCATGTTCTATTTTCACACCACCTAACACTAAGTCTCTGTCTTTAACAAGAGGATGAATATCGATTGCTTGTCCTATTCGCATACCCATACCACCTGTGACGTTCTATCTCCTTTTTGGCTGGCAACATCACTATATCCTAAAATACAGTTTCCAATTCCTTCAAAACTAGAAGAAAGACCCCATTTTTCCATCAATGCTTTTCCTTCTTCTAATTCAAAGACCTCTTTTGCTCTATGTATCCAACAACTTGAAACGCCTAATGCATGAGCTCCATTCATTAAATTTCCCATAGCTAATGCACCATCATATAGATAGGTAGGCGAATCTTGTGAAGATGCAAATACAACTATAACAGCACTGCAACCATAGAATGGATCAATTGGCTTTCCTATAATCTGAGCATTCAATTTGGACAATAAAGAGATTGTTTTCTCATCTTGTACAACTACAAAAGCAAGAGGCTGACGATTCATTCCTGTTGGAGCACATTGTCCAGCGTATACAATCTTTTCTAATATATCTTTCTCAATTTTTCTTCCATTATATTGACGAACACTTCCACGTGTTACTAAACATTCATAAGCATCCATACATTTCTCCTTTGACATGACACAATTATAGCACAAAAAAAGTCCGGCATATGCCAGACTTTCGATTAACGACAAACTTGAATATATTGTGGTGCTCCACCAGGAATAATATCCGATGCAATAACGGTTTCACCATTGTAATTTCCATGAACAGCCAAACCATCACCGATGTATACAGCAATGTGATCAACTCCACGTCCACCATTATAATAGTAAATTAAGTTTCCTGCTTCAGGAGAATCTGTATAATAACCATACTGAGCACAATATTCATCAGGCCATAACTGATATGCATCTTGTACACCAGCAAGTGCCAATGCCTGTTGAACAACTTCTGTACACCACTCACCGTCTGTAACATCAACTAATGATTTAGCAGCAGAAGCAATACGAGCATTTAAATCACTATATGGATTAGAAGAATCAACATATGTTGTTTCTTCCACATAAGATACTGGTTCAACATATTCTTGTGCTGGTTCTACATATTCTTCAACAGCCTCAACATATTCTTGCGCTGGTTCTACGTATTCCTCTTGAGAAGTTTCTTCTACTGGAGCAACATATTCTTCAACAGGTGCAACGTATTCCTCAACTGGTTCAACATATTCTTGTACACCTTCTTCAACAGGTGCAACTTCAACAGGAGTTTCAACAACTTCTGTTTCTTCTACTGGAGCAACATACTCTTCTTCAACTACAGCTTGTGCTTCTTCTACAACTGCAACTGTACTTTCTTTAACAACTTCCTGAACATCCCCTGTAATGTCTGTGGAAATTGTTGCGACAACGGCATCTTCAGTTGCCTCTTTATCTACCGTTCCGTCTTCCTCTGAAAAATAGTAAGCTTTCTCGCCAATTTCTTGCCATCCTTTTACAACCGTAGCGTCTTCACTAATGTATTTGTCGCCATGCCATCCTGGATCTGTCTCCATAGCATATACAGTTGCGACTACTGGAAAACAACTTGCGACGCAAAGTACAGCGGCCATCTTCTTACCATTCTCTTCGATAATGTTCATGACACTCTACCCCCTTTGGTCTTGATATACTAATAAAGTATCACAAATAAAAATTCGATGTCAAGTTTTTGAAAAAAATCTTGACATTTTAGAATTTATCTATTTGTCTTAATTTTTTAATTTCAATCATTTCTTGTTTCATTTCATACCCTGATTCGTCGATCTTTTCATCAATATATTCCACTTCCCCTGTTTGATGGTCATAAGGATCTCTTCTAGTAAAACGATTCTTTGGTTCTAAATTTTCTTGAAAGCCTCTTGAAAAAGGAGCTCTAAATGGTTCAATATTTCCAAAGTAAAACTCTCTTCTTTCTTCATTTCCTGCCCGATAAGCACTACCACCAAAAGAGCAATCTGCATATAGCCATCCATAAGGAGCTACATAGAAACGAGCCCAATCATGATTTCCTACATCAATTGGATTGGTATATAACCCAGCTTGCCAATCAGCAGGTATTCCTGCAATGCGGCACATTGTAATGAACAAAGAAGCCATAATTCCACAATCTCCTTTTAAACCCGTTAAAGCATATTCAGGAATATTTGGTAGTGTTATATAAGGACGAACCAAAGAATACATGATATGGCTTGTGATCCAATCATATATTTTCTTAGCTTTGATTAGTGGATTCTTTTCATCCTTAATAATTTCTTTTGTCATATTTTTTAAATAAGGAGTAAAAATATAGTGTGGTTCTACTTCCTCTAAATAGAAATTAGGTTGAACTCTTGTGACTTTTTTTGAATCCAACTCATGATATATAGAGTGATTCACAAATTCAAATTCAACATAAAATTCCATATCTTTTTGATAAGGAACCTCAAAATACACGCTTCTATGATTTACAGAAGAGTCATTTAATACACCGTTGGGTGAACAAGAAATCAACTTAAAGTCTTCTACCTGTGCATATTCAACAGGTACAGGTAACCAAACACGAATTACTTTGCCAACTTTTTGAAATTCTTCTTTTATTTTTAAAGAAAGTCGCAAGTGAATTTTATAGAAGACTTCTTTTTCTTCCTTCATCTCTTTTATTACTTGATTTAAAATTTCTACTTTTTGATTTGATATTATTTCTTTACTTCGCTGTTTATAATCGGATAATGTACGAACTAAATTGTCGCAAAAATCATTCTTAAACATCATTTGTCCTTCTACAAAAAGAAATTCTAATCTATTTTCTTTAAACAAGTTATCGAACTCTTCTTCAGTAAAATCATTAATTCTGTCTTTACAAATTTGAATTGCCTGCTCTCTGTTATAAATATATTCTTTACCGATTTGTTCAATGATTTCTTTTTCTAAAAGCAATCTTTCTTTTAGTTGAGGTGGAATATCTTTTTGAACACGTAAATCAATCATTTCTTTCATGAGTTCAAATTGACCATTCCATTTTAATTTCATTAAATCCTCTGGTAAAGGAATATTCAATGTTCTTACTTCCATCTAATTCTCCATTCCAACCATCGTATTCAAAAGAAATATACCAGATTTCGTTTTGAATACAGTATCTCTAAAGGCTTTTATTTGTTCTTTGCTCATATTATCTTCAAAACAGTTTACTAAAAAATCTGCTTCTAATAATATTTGATAATCCATTCCTTCCTCTAAATGATATGTATGATGGTGACCAACTAAGAAACAAACACGTTCTATAATAGATGTATCATATTGAAGTTTTGTCAATAATTCTTTAGCCGGCTGAATTCCTTCTTTTTCTTGATTCACACCAATACTGTTTCCATACTTTTTTAAAGAAGGCTGAATTCCAATGTCATGCACTAAGCTTGCTGTCTCTAAAACAAATAAGGTATCCGCATCTAATCCTTCCATTTGTCCAATTAAGTGAGCAAAACTATGTACTTTTAAAAAATGTTGAATGCGATGTGTGACTCCCTTTTCATATTCAATCATTTCTTTTTTCAACAACTCTAAAATATCCATTTTCACTATCTTGATATTGGGATTTTCTTGGCAGGAGACATTCAATACTTTTAATAGTTTATCAGCATAAACTGATGGCTTTTTTAAAATAGTATATATGATTGTTTCCTCTCCTATTTCTGTTAAACAGTCATGAAAAGCGTCTAAATTCATTCCATAATAATCTAAAAATTGAAACTGTTCTTTTATATAATCTTGTAATTCATCTTGATTTTCTGTATTGATGATTAAATTCACTGATTTCATAAATCCCCCTAATACAATTGTTCAAAGGTTTGATAATGATCATTGGTAAAATAAATTGATCCATCATCTCCATAAATCAGCCTGTCTTCTCCACGAAGTCCACCTTCATAGTTTACATCACATTCATGATACTTTGTATTTGTTGGAAGTAACTCCTCATAATTTCCAAAGTAATCTCCACCTATACACATACCATAAGCCACATCCCAAAGATTACCTTGGGAGCTAACCCATCCTAATTCTCGAGCTTCACTTTTGGTAATGTAATTGAGTGGTAAATGTTCAAATTGATGAATGTAAACAGCCACATCCTCTTTTGTTGTATAGCTTTTTTCTTCAACAATTTCTGTATCAGAAGCTGTTAAATTATTATCTGCTTCATTGTTGATATCGGTTGTTGTTAAAGTATTATCAGATGTATTTGTTGTTGAAGTACATGCCACTAATCCACATACTAAAACAAGAGAACACACAATTTTCATTATTTTATTCATAAGCAGCCTCTTTCCTTTCCTATTTTAACATTATTTCCTTCTATTCTAAACTTTCTTTGCACAGAACAAAAGGATATGTTATTATGCAACAGGAAAAAGGAGAGATTATGAGCACATTAAGAAAGTACATTATTGTCTTTTTCATATCAATGGTTCCCTTAATTGAATTAAGAGGGGCTATTCCAGTAGCGATTGATGGTTACCATCTTCCAGTTATTGCATCATTTATAATATGTATTATTGGAAATATGTTACCCGTACCCATTATTTATTTATTCGCTCATAAAGTATTAATTTGGGGATTAAAAGTACCCGTATTCTGTGGATTTTGTCGATTCTGCTTAAAAAAAGGTAAAAAAGCTGGCGAAAAACTAGTAGAGAAAGCTGGACGCGGAACCTTTATTGCCCTATGTTTATTTGTTGGAATTCCTTTACCAGGAACGGGTGCCTGGACAGGAACCTTAGGTGCCAGCATATTGGGATTAAGCTTTAAAGAAACTGTAGCTGCCTGCATGTGTGGTGTTATTCTGGCAGGATGCATTATGATGTTTGTATCATATGGAGCTCAAATAATTTTCTAAAGAAGTGGTCAATGATCACTTTTTCTTTTATAATCATTTTATGAATTTACCAGAAAACTACTTAAAAAACATGAAAGATCTGCTAAAAGATGAATACGATGAATATATTCGATGCTTCGATATGCCTAGATCTTATGGATTACGTGTTAACACACAAAAAATTTCTGTCGAAGACTTCTTAAAAATCACACCTTTTGAATTAGAACCTATCCCCTGGACAACGAATGGGTTCTACTACAAAGAAGAAGATAGACCTGCTAAACATCCCTACTATTATGCGGGATTGTATTATCTGCAAGAGCCATCTGCAATGGCACCTGCCCAAATACTTGAAATTGAGCAAGAGGATATTGTTTTAGATACCTGCGCAGCACCTGGGGGAAAAAGTACAGAACTGGCCGCCAAATTAAATAATACAGGTGTATTAATTGCTAATGATATTAGTGCTTCTCGTTGTCAGGGATTACTAAAAAATATCGAATTATTTGGTTTTGAAAATTGTTTTGTAAGCAGCGAAGACCTTACTAAATTAAAAGATTCATTCTTTGAGTGCTTTGACAAAATTTTAATTGATGCTCCTTGCTCTGGTGAAGGAATGTTTCGAAAAGAAAATGGCTTAATTAAAAGTTGGCAAGAAAGAGGAAATGAATATTATGCTTCTTTACAGAAGCAAATCGTTCAGTCCGCTTTAAAAATGCTAAAGCCAGGTGGAAAAATGGTCTATTCAACCTGCACATTTTCTCCATTGGAAGACGAAGAGATCATTTTGTTTATGAAAGAATGTGAGCCTTCTTTAAAAGTATTACCTATTTCTTGTGCTTCTTACTTTGAAAAAGGACTCGCTTTAAACAATCAAACGGATTTAGAAAACTGCATTCGTCTATACCCTCATAAGATTCAAGGAGAAGGTCACTTTGTAGCTTATCTTCAAAAAGGAAAACAATCTGATTCAAAGAAAAAGAAGAAAAAGCAAAAAGCTACGATACCTGTAAAAGATGAATTTTTTGCTTATTTAAAGAAAAATTTTTATAATGGAACATTTGAAATAAAAAAAGATAAATTGTATTTCGTACCTTCTTCGCCTATAAATACAGATGGTATCCGTATCTTACGTTCTGGTCTATTGATAGGAGAAATCAAAAAAAATCATTTTGAGCCAAGCCAAGCTTTGGCCTTGTCCTTAAAAAAAGAAGAATTTACCCAAGTTCTTGATTTTAATGTAGATGACATACGTGTGATTAAGTATTTAAAAGGTGAAACATTGGATATTAAAGATATGGATTCTAAAATGAGTGGATGGGTATTAATTTGTGTTAATGGGTATCCACTGGGATTTGGAAAAGTAACAAAAGGAATATTAAAAAACAAATATGCACAAGGATGGAGATGGCAATGAGACTAGATAAATTTTTAGCAGATATGCAATTGGGGACACGGAGTGAAGTAAAAAAATTAATTCAAAAAGGGCACGTTACAATTAATGATATTGTAGTTAAAAAAGCAGATCACAAAGTCGATGAAAATACGGTTGTTTATGTGGATGGAATACCAATTGAATATGTAACCTTTGAATATTATTTATTAAATAAGCCAGCCGGATTTATTTGTGCTACAGAAGACAGCTACCAGCCAACGGTAATGGAATTAATTCCCACTTACCGAAAAGACCTATTTCCTGTTGGAAGATTAGACAAGGATACAGAAGGGTTATTATTAATTACCAATGATGGTGATTTAAATCATTTTCTGTTATCACCTAAAAATCATGTTGATAAAACCTATTATGTAAAAGTGGATATTTCTCTACCCGACTATGCCAAAGAATTCTTTTCCAAACCAATTGAATTTGAAGATTTCACTTCTGCTTCAGCTCAATATGAACAAATTGATGATACCTCTGCTTATTTGACAATCCATGAAGGTAAATTTCACCAAGTTAAAAGAATGTTTGAAAAAATAGGTTGTACAGTCACTTATTTACAAAGAGTACGATTTGATTTTTTGACCTTAGGTAATTTAGAAGTTGGAGAATATAGAGAATTAACACAAGATGAAGTGAATAAACTAAGAAGACAAGATTAGCCTTGTCTTCTTTTTCTTCGTATTTTATTAATGTGCCTTTCAAAATCACCATCATTCAGCAATTGGGCAATCACATATTGTTCAAAGGTAGGAACTGTGCATGAATAAAAGTCAATTCTTTTTAAAAACTCATCTACATAATTTCTTGGTAAAACCATATAACCTACACGAATCGAAGGAGCAATTGTTTTGGAAAAACTATTAATATAAATTACTGAATGATTGGGATCCAATGAATATATTGTATCCACCGTCTTTGATGTCATTGAAAACTCCGAATCAAAATCATCTTCAACAATAAAGCCATTCCTGGATTGAGCAAAATGGACATACTCCCTTCTTTTTGAAGCTGTTGCTGTTACACCGCTAGGAAAACTATTATAAGGACTAACATGAAGCACTGTTGCCCTGGTTCGATTTAGTTCGCTTGTATGAATGCCTTCTTTTCCCATTTTCAACATTTCAATATGTGCTCCATTGGAAAGATAAACCTTTTGTATTTTTTCATAAGATGGATTCTCTAAAGCATAGATTCGATTCGTTCCTAGTATCTGCACAACTAAACTGTATAAATATTCCGAACCAGAACCAATCACAATTTGCCTTGCTTCTACATTCATTCCTCGATTTCTTCTTAAATAAGCAGCTATTGCGCATTTTAATTCGTCACAACCCAAATTTGGTGACTTCATTAAAATCAAATCTTGATATTCCGTTAGTACTTTTCGCATTTTCTTTGAAAGAATATTATAAGAAATTGTATCCTGTACTTGGATAGGATTTTTTTTGGAATCCATTTCACTTCTCTCATTGTTCAAAAACCAATCCTTATCCTGATAAATCACAAAGTATCCACTTCTCTGTCGAGATTCTATGTACCCTTCCTCCATAAGAATTGAATATGCATGTTCTATTGTGATTACACTCGTGTTAGTATCAAAAGCCAATTGCCGTTTTGAAGGAAGTTTCTCTCCATATAAAAAAATGCCATCTATGATATTTTTCTTCATTTCATTATATATTTGCATATACGCAAGTCTATCATTCATCTGGTTATATACTCTTTTCTATTTTTGGATATTTATATAATATCAAACATATTCTATAATACCAATAAATTTGAGGAGGATTTTTTATGAGCAAGATTTTAACGATTCAAGATATTTCCTGTGTAGGGCAATGTTCCCTAACAGTTGCTTTGCCTATTATTTCAGCCTGTGGTGTTGAAACATGTATTTTACCATCTGCTGTATTGTCTACCCATACAGCTGGATTTAGCGGTTACACATTTAGAGATTTAACCGATGATATGCCAAGTATCAATAAACACTGGGTAAAAGAAGGAATTACATTTAATGCGATATATACCGGTTATTTAGGAAGTACAAAACAAATTGACTATGTATTAGACATTATGAAAAGCACCCTTGCACCAAGCGGAAAGAAAATTGTTGATCCTGCCATGGCAGACAATGGTTCATTGTACCCAGGCTTTGATAACGACTTTGTTGAATCTATGAAGAAACTATGTATCAATGCCGACATTATTCTTCCAAATATCACAGAGGCTTCCCTGTTAACTGGCATGGAATACAAAGAAACATATGATGAAGCTTATATCGATTCTTTATTAAAAGCCTTGAAAGACATGGGATGTAAAGATATTGTCTTAACGGGTGTTAGTTACAACAATCAAACCACTGGTGTAGTCGTTTATAATGAAAATGGCAAACAATATTATGAACATATCAAATTTGAAAAAGGATGCCATGGAACGGGTGATGTATATGCTTCTGCTTTTGTAGGTGCTTATATGAATGGAAAAGATATGTATCAAGCAGCTAAAATTGCAGCTGACTATTGTGTTGAATGCATTGCGAATACCAAAGATGACAAAGAACACTGGTATGGAGTTAAATTCGAGCCTGTTCTATACAAATTAGTAGATGCTCTAAAATAAGCATCTACTTTTTTTACTCAATAATAATATGCGATTGTATAATTTGTTGCAGAATTTCTCTCATCTGAATCGTAGATTTTTCAAGTGGAATTTTTTCATTTTCACTTTCATATAAAAAGCCAAATAAACCAAAAGCAATTAACCCTGTAATTTGTCTTGGTGTATACTTCAAAACATTATGATGGGACTCATGAATCGTATGCAATTCAATTGTATCTAACATAAATTTCGTAAAAGTAGTTGTTAAATATGGATTATTAGGCATCATCGATACTTTAACAAGTTCGTTCTCCGATAGACCGAATACCACATCCAGCATATTTTCGTAGCTTTTAACAGATATATTATCTTGATTATTCAATTTCTGTAATTCTCTGAATTTTAATATCGCATCCATTTGAATGTCCTTAAAATAATCCTCTAATAATTCATTCTTATCTAAATAATGGTTATAGAAAGTAATTCTAGAAATATCGGCATTCTCGCATATTTCTGTAACTGAAATTTTATCGTATTCTTT